>Ga0208872_1000183_pt1 | contig 57092 bp, 50 predicted proteins | sample CryBogCBH12Aug08_FD_185508 | JGI IMG/M metagenome (GOLD analysis project Ga0208872, IMG submission 185508) | Freshwater microbial communities from Crystal Bog, Wisconsin, USA - CBH12Aug08 (SPAdes) | ecosystem: Environmental > Aquatic > Freshwater > Lake | place: Crystal Bog, Wisconsin, USA...
CACCAGTCTTCTTGCGGATTTCCACAAGCGACTTCTCCGGCTTCGTCTTCGTGATGTCGCTAAAGTCCGCGATCGTGATGTATCGCGTGGACGGCGTTAGCGGTCTAAATGTTTTAACGGGCATAATAACTAAAGTTTTGTCAGCAACTTTTTGAAGTTGGCGAGCCATCAATCCTGTCCCTGCTGGGAATCAGTTATCGGTTCGCAAACATGCTGTCCTTTCGGCCTTTCGGACGACGAGGAGCGCGTAGAATATCAAAGTAAGAATCGAATGCAATATCTTTTTTAAAGTTTTTTCGAATGCTTGAACCTCAACGGTCGAACCATCAAACAACAAAAATAAAATCGACCGAATTGGCCTTCTATGACATAAAACCATCGTGCATAAAATCAAAGTTATTTTATCAATCATTCTCGGCCTGGCATCTTTCACAAGCATCTCCGCCAACGCGCAAGGAGCCTTGACGTCACCAAACGATTCAGCCGCCGCACATCACACGCAGGTGAAGTTGGTTTTGTCAGCTGACGCCGCCAAGCCCGGTGAAAAAATTTGGGCTGGCGTAGATTTGAAAATGGAAGCGGGTTGGCACACTTACTGGAAAAATCCCGGCGCAGCGGGCCAGGCGACGGAAATAAAATGGCAGCTTCCACCCGGTGTGACCGCTGGGGATATCCAATGGCCGTTGCCGCAAAAACTGCCGCCAGCCGAAGTCACCACTTATGGCTACGAAGGAGAAGTCTTGCTGCTCGTGCCGCTTACTTTTGACAAAAATATTTCCAGCGGTGAATTGAATCTGACCGCCAAGGTCTCGTGGCTCGAATGCAGGGAATCCTGTATTCCCGCAAGCGCAGACGTGAAAATCAAAATCAACATCGGCAACGAAACAAAAATGTCCACCGCTGCCGACACGATTGAAACGTGGAAAAAAAAACAGCCACGGACCGCCAACAATTTTTTTGAACCCACCATTCAGTGGCGGCAATCCGCTGTGGGCAACCAACGGTCTCTTGGCTTTGAACTGAACTGGCTCAAACCCAACTCCAAGATACTTCCTGAGAACGTGGATTTTTATCCTTACGCCAGCGATGACTTCGAAATTCAGGCCGACAAGCTCACTGTCACCAACTCACCGGTCAGACTTGGATTCTCCAAACTCGTGAAGAAATTTTCCGGCGACTGGCCCAGAGAAATTTTCGGCGTGTTCGTCGTGCAAAACGGGGATGCCCGCACGGGTTACGAAATCAAGTTGCCGGTAGGCGAACCGGCCAGCGTGGATTCTGCCAAAGCCACCACCACAGCCGTCATCGCGCCGCCGCCTGCAATATGGCGGATGTTGATCTACGCATTCATCGGCGGGCTAATCCTCAACATCATGCCGTGCGTGCTGCCGGTCATTGCGCTAAAAATCCTCGGCTTCGTGAGCGAAGCCAAGAGCGATCCACGTCATGTCCGCAAGCTCGGATTGATTTACACCCTCGGCGTGCTCTTCTCCTTTCTGGCCTTGGCCGCCGTGATCATCGGCGTCAAAGCCGCCGGCCACAAGGCAGGTTGGGGCATGCAGTTCGGCAATCCGATTTTCCTCGTGTGCCTGGTCACGCTCGTGACGTTGGTCGCAATGAACTTGTTCGGCATTTTTGAAGTCACTCTCGGCGGAGGTGCCATGGACGCGGCCGGCGGGCTCGCCTCCAAACACGGGGCCGCTGGCGCATTCTTCAACGGCGTGCTGGCCACCGCACTGGCCACGCCTTGCACTGCGCCATTTTTAAGCATCGCCTTGGGCTTCGCCTTCGCGCAAGGGGCCACCCTAATTTTGCTAATTTTTCTTTCGGTCGGATTAGGTCTGGCGTCGCCTTATCTGGTTTTGAGCTGGAATCCAGCGTGGCTGAAATTTTTGCCGAAACCCGGTGCCTGGATGGAGAAGTTCAAGATGGCGATGGCGTTTCCGATGTTGCTGACCGTTGTGTGGCTGTTCAATCTCGCTGCGGAAAACTACGGCGACCGCGTGCTCTGGCTCGGTATTTTCCTCGTGATGGTCGCCTTTGCCTTGTGGATATATGGCGAGTTCGTTCAACGCGGCCAGAAACACCAGACTCTTGCGACCATCGTCGTCCTGATCTTGCTCGGCGCGGCTTACACATTTGCATTGGAAAAAGAACTTCGCTGGCGGGAACCCCTCATGCCGAAACAAATCAAGAATCTGGCCAATGACTCTTCCGGCATCCTGTGGCAGCCTTGGAGCGCACAAGCCGTCAACGAGGCGCGCTCCACCGGTCAGCCCGTGCTCGTCGATTTCACCGCCGACTGGTGTCTCACTTGTCAGGTGAACAAAAAAACAAGCATTGAAGATGCCGCCGTGCGCGAGAAAATCAATTCCCTCCACGTCGTGACTCTGCTCGGTGATTATACCCATTTCCCCGATGCCATCACAACGGAACTTAACCGCTTCAACCGCGCCGGTGTTCCGCTGGTGCTCGTTTACCCCAAAGACCGCAACGCCGCGCCGCTGGTGCTGCCGGAAGTTCTTACCCCTGGCATCATGCTGGACGCGTTGGAAAAAGCGGCAAAATAATATTTACTCCGCACGAGGTGCAGCTTCTGCCGCCCGTTTCGTTTTGTCAGCAAACGGGCGGCGCACCCACTTTGCTTGCAGCAACGCGGGCGTCAGCTTGAACCCGAATTCCTTCAAAAAGTTCTCGGCTGGCGCGATGATATTCACCGGTCGCCGCGTGAACGTATCCTTGTAAGCCAGCCGCACGGCGCGCAGGCCAAGGCGAAAACCCTTTTCCACCCGGCCATAAATCTCATCGCACATGATGGGATTGCCCGACTCCGCCAAGTGTAGCCGGATCTGGTGTGTTCGTCCCGTCAAGGGACTGGCCTCGATGAGGGTGAACCGTTCGTTGCTCAGCAACACGCGAAAATGCGTCTCTGACTCCTTGCCCTCCTCCGTATGATCGACCCGCATCCGTCCAAATTTCAAAGGATCCGGCCCGATGGGTAGTTCGCACGTCCATTCATTTTCCCGTGGCACGCCTTCGACGACCGCGAGGTAGGTTTTCTCCATTCGCCGCGATTCGAACATATCACCCAACGCCCGCATCGCGCCTTCGCTTTTGGCGAACAGCATGACCCCGCTCGTGTCCGCATCGAGCCGGTGAACGTGACGAAGATAGCGCAGATTCCGTGACCGCGCCCAAAAATCATCCGCCCGGATGGACGAATCAATCGCCGTCTGCAAATTCCAGTTGGTCTTGCGCCATGAATCCGGCACGAGCATCCAACCGCGCGGCTTGTCAATTGCGATGACCGAGCGATCCTCAAAGATGATCGGGATCAAGTCACAGCCCGGCAGTTCGATGAAATTTGGTTTTGCCATCGATTGAATTTAATCCATCCCGCTGCAGGGGCAAAGCCTCTTGTTCAGCAAGTTTAAAAACTAGCGCAAAAAATCCCGCTCCAACAACTGCATCAAGTCGCTCACCGCCAGCATCAATTCCCCGCACCGCTCCGCATTTGCCGCGTCCGCCATGTCAATTGGCGCGCTCATCGCCGCCACATAACGATGAGTCAACGCTTCCCGCTCGTCGTGCTGCCCGAGCGAAAGCAGTAATTCACGAATTTTTTCCGCCTGCCGCTTCGCCGCCGAAATTTTCTTGAGCGCCGCACCCGCCGTGATTTCTCCTGCGTTAACGTGCTTCAACAAGCCGCAGTCAAATTTCCGGCAGCGATTAGGCCGGTCGGCGTAAATCTGGCAGAGTTTTCCATCAAAGCACGCGCAAGGCTGGCTAAACGCAAGCTTGGTCTTGGTCTTCTGATGCAACGTCAGCCTCAGTTTTTTCAGCCGCTTAGCCTCATCACCGGCGCGCAGTTCCACGTCGGCGAACAGCGTGCTGTCGCAACACAGGCCGCAATTCGGACAAAGTTGTTCGATGCCGGTCATCGCAGATCGCTTCGTGTTAATTCGTGAAATTTGTGTCTCATCGCCACAAATGTTTCGGATATTTCCGCGCCAGCTCGGATTTGATTTTCGGATAATGCTCGCGCCAGAAATTCGCCAAGTCCTGCGTGACTTGAATCGGCTTCATGCCCGGTGTCAAAATGTGCACCGTCACCGACACGCGGCCCAGCGCGATTTTCGGCGTCTGGTTCACGTCGTAAAGTTCCTGGATGCGTAGCGAAATGAACGGCGCCCGGCCCGGCTCGTAATTCACCTTCGGCGTGCGGCCGTTCGGCAGCGTCAACCGCTCCGGCGCGTGCTTGTCCAGCAACTCGCGCTGCGCCGGAGAGAGCCACGACATCACTACGGGCTTCACCTCGCGTTCCTTGATGTCCTTATAACTCACCGCGCCGTGGCACAACTCGGCGATGATATGTTTCTTGTCATCATCCGTGATCGCCGGCAACTGCAAGTCTGCGCATTGCTTGCACAACAAGTCCAAGCGCGCCAGCCATTGCTCGACGTGATGATCCCAATTCGGCAACAGCAAACGGCCCGCAATAATTTCCTCCGCGAGCAAGCACGCCGCCGCGTCGGCAGGCGGCGGGTCAATGCGCTTCGCGGCTAAAGCTAGGTCGCGAAAACGCAGCAATTCAGCGGCTAAAACTCGTTTTTCCCGCGCGTCAAATTGCACATGAACGTCGCTCTTGATGTCGTCGGGGAACAATTCCTTGAGCCACTCCACCTCAATCGCCGTCGCGAGTGAGAGAATCGTGTTCACTTCGCGATCGCGTCCTTCGACCTCGCGGATTTCGGCGACAACGAGCAACGGACTTTGTTGCACCTTGCTTTCGCGCGCCAGCACGCCGCGCCGGCCGTGAACGAGTTCGCAGCGCAACGTGCCCTGATCCATCCGCCGCGTCACGCGGTCGCTGAAACCGATAAGAATGCACTTCTGCAAATTCTCGTCTTTTACTTCGTTTGGCTTCGTGTCGAGGCCTTCGTCCTTGGCGATGCGAAGAAATTGCTCGAACAACGGACCGACCTGCTTCGCCGTGACGGCGTGGATGCCCAACTTGCGGCAGGCGTCCATGCGGAACTGATTGTTGAACGCATAGCTCCACGCACGCATGAGAATCCAGAAATCCGACGACGATTTCTCGCCTAGCAAATCTTCGCGCGCAGTGTCCACCTCCTTGCCGCAATTCCGCAAAAGCAAATCGCGTCCCTGGGTCAGCGCGGCAACGAGGCATGCCTGATAGACGCAGTTGTATTCCTGCGCCGCGAGCAGCATCCGCGCGTAACGCGGGTGCAGCGGAAACGCCAGCATCTTGCGACCGACCGGCGTGATCATTTTGTCGTGCCCAATCGCGCCCAGATCTTCCAGCAATTCCTCGGCATGCGTCAGCGAAATTTCGTCCGGCTTTTCCAGCCAGCGGAATTTCCGCAAATCATCCACGCCCGCCGCCTTCAACGTCAGCACGACTTCGCACAAATCCAGCCGGCAGATTTCCGGCATCTCGTGCGGCGCACGTTCGTCGTGTTCCGGGCGCGACCACAGGCGCACGCACGTTCCCGGTGCGGTGCGGCCGGCGCGACCGGTTCTTTGGTCTGCATTCGCCTGCGAAATCTTTTCGATGAGCAGCGTGTTGATGCCGCGATTGGAATCGTAGCGGGCGATGCGCGCGAGGCCGGAATCAATCACCAGCCGCACGCCGTCAATCGTGATGCTCGTTTCCGCGACGTTGGTCGCGACGACGACTTTGCGCCGGTCGTAGCGCGCGACGGCGGCGTCCTGGTCTTTTGGCTGCAATTCGCCGTGCAGCGGTAAAACAATAAAACCGTTCGCCTCGCGCGTGTGGCGAATGGCTTCAATTGTCTGTGAAATCTCAAAGCCACCCGGCATGAACACCAACACGTCGCCTTCGCCGCCGGCGTTGACGTAGCGGGAAAATTCTTCCGCCGCAATTTCCCAGACCGGCGGTCCGTTCAGACCCACGCGATGAGGCAGGTATTCGACTTCCACCGGAAACGCGCGGCCTTCCGATGCGAGCGTGGCGCACGGTGAAAGATATTTTTCCAGCTCGCCCGCGTTGAGCGTCGCCGACATCACGCAAAGCTTCAGGTCGGGACGAAATTGCTCCTGCAAATCCAGCGCGCGGGCAAGCGTGATGTCGCCGTAAAGATGCCGCTCATGAAATTCGTCGAAGAGAATCGCGGTGACGTCCGGCAGCTTCGGGTTATCAATCATCTGGCGCAACAGCACTCCCTCGGTGACAAAGCGGATTTTTGTCTTCGCCGACGTGACGTTCTCGAAGCGGATTTGATAGCCAACTTCATCGCCAAGTTTTACGCCGAGTTCCGACGCGACGCGCTTGGCGAGCAGGCGCGTGGCGAGCCGACGCGGCTGGAGCACGACCACTTGACCGTCGCCGAGCAGGCCGTGTTTCAAAAGCATCTGCGGCACCTGCGTGGATTTGCCGGAGCCGGTTGGCGCGGACAAAATCAGTCGCCGGTCGGCTTGCAATCGGGCGATGATCTCCCGCTCAATTTCGTAAATGGGCAGACGGTCAGCCATGACAATTACGCCAACTGCCAACCGGGTTTAATTTCCTCATCGAGTGAAACTGGAGGCAAGCCGGCGAGAAGTTTTCTTTCGGCCAGAATGCCAATCATGGCAGCGTTGTCGGTGCAAAGTGATTTTTCAGCGAGGTGCAAAGCAAAACACTGTTTTTTACAGGCGCGCTCCAACTCCTTCCGCAGTCCAGAATTGCAGGTCACTCCGCCTGATGCCGTGATGCAGCGAACACCTTCACGCTTGGCAGCGCGAATCGTTTTCTTCACGAGCACTTCCACGATGGCCGCCTGCACGCTGGCGCAGAGGTCGCGAACTTTTTGCGGGTCGTCAAGCAACGCCGGGTGGTCGCGGATAAAATAGCGCACGGACGTTTTGAGTCCGCTAAAACTGAAGTCGTCATTGGCTTCGTGAATCAACGGACGCGGGAAATCGTAGGCGGTGGGATTCCCCTGCTCTGCCAACTGGTCAATGATCGGCCCGGCCGGATATGGCAACCCCATGAGCTTGCCGGTCTTGTCGAAACATTCGCCGGCGGCGTCGTCAATCGTGCCGCCGAGGACGCGATGTTTCAGTTCGGATTCCACCAGCACCAGCATCGTGTGACCACCGCTGACGATGAGCGAAATGTTTGGCTGGAAATTTGAAAAATTGGTAACGAGGGCGTCGCCGCCACCAATCCACGGCGAATACAAATGCGCCTCGTGATGATTGATGCCGATGAACGGTTTGTTCAGCGCAAACGCCACGGCCTGCGCGGCTTTGAAACCAATGAGCAAGGCGATACCAAGTCCCGGCCCTTGCGTAGCGGCAACGGCATCGAGGTCGGCGGGTTTCACCGCAGCTTCGCGCATCGCCGCTTGCGCCACCGGCAGGAGATTTTTCAGATGCTCGCGCGCGGCCAGTTCCGGCACGATGCCACCGTATTCGGCGTGCAGTTTGATCTGCGATGAAACGACGTTGGACAAAACCTTGCCATCGCGCACGACGGCGGCGCTGGTTTCATCGCAGGAAGTTTCGAGCGCGAGCAGAATCATTTCGCAGCGACGCGCTCCGGGGTGCCGGTGGCGAGATGTTTGTAGAGAATCAGTCCTTTGAGCAGATCCTCGGCACGTTCCAATTGCTCGTCGTGAACCGCCTCGACCGTAGCGCGCTGTTTGCCGGTCAGAGCCTCGGTGCCGCCGGGAGAACGCTTGAGCAGCAGCGCGGCTTCCTGATTGTCTGTCACCGGCACGAGAATATCCGGGGTGATGCCCTGCTGATGGATGACCTTATGGCTCGGCGTGTAATACTTGGCGACGGTGAGCTTGAGCGCGGAGCCGTCATCAAGCGGAAAAATTGTCTGCACGGAACCTTTGCCGAAAGTCTTCTCGCCAAGCACGACGGCACGGTGCAAATCCTGCAAACAACCGGTGACGATCTCCGCCGCGCTGGCACTGCCGAGATTCGCAATGACGACCATGGGAACGCCTTTCAGTTCGTCGCCATCGCCGCGAGCGTAATATTTCTCCACCGTGCGCCGGCCCTCCGTGGACACGACCAACTGGCCGCGCGGGAGAAATTTCTGACAGACTTCCACCGCCTGCTCCAGCAGACCGCCGGGATTCCAGCGCAAGTCAAGGATGAGTCCTTTCATGCCTTGCTGCTTGAGCTTTTGCAGGGCGTTTTCCAACTCCTCCGAAGTCTTGTCCCCAAACTGAACGATGTGGACGTAGCCGACATGATTTGCATCCACAGGAAATTCTTTTTTTCCAGCGATGTCCTTGACCATCGCCATCTGGATGACGGCGCGCTGCATGGTGAAATTTTTTGTCGCGCCGGTGGACGGGCGCTCTATCGCGACCGTCACCGATGAACCGGGATTGCCTCGCAACAGCTTCACCACATCGGCAAGATCCTGATGCACGACACTTTTGCCATCCACTTTGACGATGCGGTCGCCTGCAAGGATGCCAGCGCGAAACCCGGGCGTGTCCTCCATTGGCGAGACGACCGTCACATAACCGCCCTTGAGCGCCACCACGAGCCCCAGCCCGCCAAACTGTCCCTCCGTGTCATCCTGCAACTGCTGGAACGAGTCGGCATCGAGAAATTCGCTGTGCGGGTCGAGCTTGCTGACAGCTCCCTTGAGCGCGGAATAAACGAGCTGCTGATAGGTGAGATTCGTGCCATCCACATATTCCGTGCGGATTTTCTGAAGCGCGTCATTGAACAGTTCCAGGTTCGCCTGCGGATTGTCCTCGGCGGGCGGCGTGTGCGCGTTCGTGAGATAAATCTTCGCGCCCAGCGCCAGATTGACCAGCAACGCCAACGTCACCAGACCAAAAATTAAACGACGCTTCATGGCTTCATTGTGGCTGAGTCATGGCGTTGCCCGCAACAGCGATTCAATAAAAGGCAAGTCCGCCGGCACCGTGACTTTGGGATTGGGTGCGGTCGCCTTGACCAACCGCACCGGCTGGCCGATGAGTTCGCACGCGGCGGTGTCGTCAGTAAGAATCAGATTTTTTGTGCGCGCGGCAGAAATCGCGCGGCGGATGACTTCCAAGCGAAAGGTCTGCGGCGTTTGCACCGACCAAAGCTTCGAGCGATCGACCGTGCGCGAAATGATTTTTCCGTCGGCGGTTTCTTTGATGGTATCTGTGACCGGTTGGGCAGCGACGGCCGCGCCGGTTTCACGCGCGGCTTGAATCGTGTCGGCGATCAACTGCGCCGTCGTGCAGGGTCGCGCAGCGTCTTGAATGGCGACGATATCCGTTTTTGGCGAGACGGCGGAAAGACCATTCCAAACCGAATCCTGACGCTCAACGCCACCGATAACCAAGCGGAACGACTTTTGAAAATGGTATTTCTGTGCGAGTTCGGCGAAGTGCGGCTGCATCCCGTCGCGCACGACAAGAATGATCTCGTCGAGGTCAGCTGCGTCGTTGAATTGCCGCCAAGTATGCGCCACCACCGGCCGGCCCGCGACTTCTAGCCAGAGCTTGTCCACGTTCGCGCCCATGCGCGTGCCTTTGCCGGCGGCGACAATGATGGCGGAAGTCATAGGTTCAGTCTAAAGGTCAAAATCAAAAGTCCAAAACCAAAATCGTGTTGATTTGGCTTTGGACTTGGGATGCGAAAAAAATTTCAGCCGATCCGCCAGACGATGCGCGCCTTGTTCAAGTCGTATTGCGACATCTCCATTTTCACCCGGTCGCCGGCGGTGAGACGCACGAACTTTTTGCGCATCTTGCCTGAAATCGTCGCCAACACCTGATGCTGGTTATCCAACTCGACCCGGAACATCGTTCCCGCGAGAACCGTCAAAATCCTACCTTCAACTTCAATGTGCTCTTCCATTGACCTTTTCCAGCAAAAAGCTTGGGCAACATTTTGGAAAATGCTGCCCAAGCGATGATTGTCTTAAAAATCAATAACGGTCACGGCCACCGCCACCACCGCCGCCGCCGTAACCACCACGACCGCCGCCGCCGCCGTATTCACGACGCGGACCGCGATCACGACCACCGCCGCCGGGAGGACGTTCTTCCTTCGGACGGGCGATGTTCACAGTCAAAGCGCGACCGTCAAGCTGCGCGCCGTTCATGGCCTCGATGGCCTTCTGGGCCTCCTCCGGCGTGGAGTAGGTGACAAAAGCAAAACCGCGTGAACGACCGGTCATCCGATCCATCATCAGGTTCGCTTCGACCACGTTACCGTGGGCGGAGAACGCCTCTTGCAACGTGTTTTCAGTGGTGTTGAAGGAAAGATTTCCTACAAACAGTTTGGTGCTCATGCGATGATTTGCCGCTCAATACTAACCGTTTTCGTCTGTTCCCGACCGCCGGGTTTCAAATCATCATTGAACTAAGTTCACTTGAAGATTCACCATGTGCGAAAGGTCAACTATCTTACAGGCGGCAGAATTTTAACAATCGGACGTTTAATTGCAAGTGGTTTAGGCAATTCGCCGGAGCCGGATTCCGGCACCTGCCGATGACGAAAGAGCCGGTGGAAGTTTGATGAACAAAACAGATGAGGACGACGCAGAAATTTTCGCCGCCTTGTCCCGTTCGCGCTCAAAGCTATTTTTTCGATAAGATTATGTTGGACACCCACTTGGCTCCAGAATAGTTTTTTTTCAAAACCTAGATAGGCCACAAATCAAACAAACCAATTGGGCCGACCTAGATGTTCGGCTACTGACCCCATCATGAACAAGAACATCATTGTAATCGGCGTTCTATTGCTTGTCGGACTTGTTAAAGTATGCAGTGAGTCTCAGCCCCCCGCGCGAGGCCTTTTTTTAGTCAGCCTACATACGCGATTTGCAATTCTGATGCAAATGACCCATGGGAATTCGGAGAGTATCCATATCGAGAACAGTCAAATAGACAAGGGCTAGTAAGGGTCAATGGCATCCTACGACATAAAAGCGCAAACGTAGCCGGATCAGAAATCGGGCAGATTCTTAGCACGCCTATTGGCACATTCGAATGGCGTGGTCAACTGGGGAAAATTGCGCCTAACGGAGGATCTGGATGGTGTTTGATTAAGAATCCACTTCAAACGCAATGATGTCGAACATGGAGATAGGCTGCAAATTTCTTCAACCACTGCGCGACTTTCGCGCGACAATCCCGATTCAATAAACCTTCCGCAGATTGGACGGCAAGATGCCCAGTTCGTCGCGGTATTTCGCCACGGTGCGGCGGGCAATGTTGATGCCCTTTTCCGTGAGCATTTTCACCACTTCCTGATCGGAGAGGGGTTTGCCGGCATTCTCGTTCTTGAAGATCTCGGCGATCATGTCCTTCACGCTGGTGTTGGAAACGTCGCTGCCGCTGGCGGTCTGTAACCCGGCGGTGAAGAAAAACTTCATCTCAAACACGCCCTGCGGTGTTTCGATGTATTTGCCGGAAACGGCACGGCTCACGGTCGTTTCATGCACGCCCACCACTTCGGCTACCTGCGCCATGGTCATCGGCTTGAGGTGCGCCACGCCCTTGTCCATGAACTCGCGCTGGCGCTTGACGATCTCCTTGCCGATGTTGCAGATGGTCGTCTGCCGCTGGTGCAGGCTCTTGATGAGAAATTTGCCAGCGCGGATCTTTTCGCGGATGTAATTCTTCACCTCGGCATCATTGCCGCCGCCGGACATCAGATCTTTGTAAACATTGCTGATACGCAGGTGCGGAATCTGTTCGTCGTTGGTGGTGACGGTGTAGTCGTCGCCGTTTTTCACGACGAACACTTCGGGCGCGACGTATTGCTCGGCCACCGGCAGAAACGCCCGGCCCGGCCGCGGATCCAGCCGACCGATGCGCGCGATGGCTTCCTGCACGTCGTCCACCGAATGGCCGGTGCCGCGCGCGATGTCGGGAATTTTCCGCCGCCCGAGCGCTTCCATGTGGTCGCGGATGATGCGGTATTCCAGCGTGCCGTCCTTGCCGGCGCGTTCGAGCTGGAGCATCAGGCATTCGCGCAAATCGCGCGCGCCGACGCCGGCGGGTTCAAAAGTCTGGATCGCCTTGAGCACCGCCGCAATCCGCTCCCCCGGCAGGTTGGCGGAAGCCGCCAGTTCCTCAACGGTGGCCTTAAGATAACCGTAGTCGTCAACATTGCCGATGAGCAGTTCGGCGACCACTTTTTCTTCCGCGCCCAAATCAGCATCGCGCACCTGTTCCATCAGGTGCTGCGCCAGCGAGGTCTCCGCCGTGATGGAATTGAACATGAACTCCCGGCGCTCCTCGTCCTCGGCGGTCGAACGGTTCACGACACTCGTCTGTGAAAAATGGTCGCGCCAGTCCTGATCCATCTGCACCAGTTTTTCAAATTCCGCCTGAAAATCATCCACCGGCTCGTTCGCCACGCGCTCGGCCGCCGCGTCAAATTTCACATCCTCAGGCGGCTCGGCCAAATCCGCGACCGTCGGCGCTTCATCGTTTTCACCGTCGCCGGATTTTTCGCGCGCCTCCATGTCCTGATCCAGCACCTCCTCGAGGACGGGATTTTGCTGGAGTTCCTGCTCGACCAGCGCCTTGAGTTCAAGCGTGGGTGCCTGAAGCAATGCCAGCGATTGCTGCAGCTGCGGTGCCAGCACCAGCGACTGCGTCATTCTCTGCGACAGCTGTAATCCGGGTCCCATCTGCGCGCAACATAACTCAATGCAGCCAAAGCTCAAGGAGTTTTGGCACGAATCTCGCTGCAAGGATTTGGCCGGAAGTAAAAACTGGATTTTTTAACAAAACAGGCGCATCCTAATTCTATGAAGCTCATCCTCTCGACGCACAACGTCACCCTCACCAAAGCGATTGAAGACCACATTTTGGAGAAACTCGACAAGCTGGAGCACCTCGACCGTTGGGCCATCGACGCCCGCGTCACGCTCGAACGCGACCATGACCGCGCGCTGGAAAAACAGTTCGGCTGCTCCATGCGCCTCGGCGTGCGCGGGCCGGATCTCTTTGCCGAAGACCGCGAAAGCGATCTGTATGCGGCCATTGACGCGGTCGTGAAAAAAATCGAGCAACAGATCCGCAAAAGGCACGGCAAGCGGAAAACCGCCAAGCACAAGGTCGCCGCACGCATCAAACGCACCCGTCAGGACGCCGATTAAATGATTCTGCGGGCCAGAATAATTCTCCCCATCACCGCGCCGCCCATCGAGGACGGCGCGGTTTTGATTGTTGGCAATAAAATCCAGTCCGTCGCGCCATGGTCCGAACTGCGTCCACACCAGCGCGAAAAAGCCGTTGACCTCGGCGAAGTCATTTTGCTCCCCGGACTCGTCAACACCCACTGCCACCTCGATTACACCGACATGGCCGGCGAACTGCCGCCACCAAAAACTTTCACCGACTGGATCGCCGCCATCACCGCGCATAAGACCGGCTGGAGTTATTCCGACTACGCCCGTTCCTGGTTGCGCGGCGCGCACCAACTTTTGAAGACGGGCACTACCACCGTCGCCGACATCGAGGTCATGCCGGATTTGCTGCCGGAAGTCTGGGACGCGACGCCGTTGCGAGTCTTTTCCTTTCTGGAAATGACCGGCATCAAATCCCGCCGCGAACCAAAGGATATTTTGCACGAGGCCGTCGAAAAGATTGATTCGCTCCGGCACCCGCGCAACCGCGCCCTGCTCTCGCCACACGCTCCCTACTCCACCTTGCCGGAACTGCTGCGGCTGACGGCGCGGGTTTCGCAAAAGCGCAAATGGCGCGCCTGCATCCATGTCGCCGAATCGGAACAGGAATTTGAAATGTTTCACCGCGCGACGGGTAAAATGCACGACTGGCTCAAGCGCAACGGTCGCGACGCTTCCGATTGCGGTCTCGGCTCGCCAGTCGCCCATCTGGCGCACAACCGGCTGCTCGGCGAAAACATCCTCGCCATCCACGTCAACTGCCTGGCGCGCGGTGACGCCACGCTGCTCGCCAAAAACAAAACGCATGTCGTCCACTGCCCGCGCAGCCATGATTATTTCCGGCACCCGAAATTCGAGCGCGAACGCCTGACTGCCGCCGGCGTGAACCTCGCCCTCGGCACCGACAGCCTCGCCACGACGCGCAAAACTGGAAAACAAAAACCGGAGCTGGACATGTTTGCCGAAATGCGAACGCTGGCCGACGTCGACAAAACCATTTCCCCCGAAGAGATTTTACAGATGGCCACCATCAACGGCGCCCGCGCCCTTGGTCTGGCCGGAAAAATCGGCGAACTTGCCAAAAACAGTTTTGCCGACCTCATCGCCCTGCCCTTTGGCGGAAAAGCCTCACTGATCCATGAAGCGGCGCTGGAACATTCCGGCAACGTGAGCGCCAGCCTGATCGAAGGTCGCTGGGCCATCCCGCCGCAGAACTGATACACCGGCTTTCCATCGGCATCTGACTGTGGTTACCTGTGGCAAAATGAATCCGTTCGCCAACGAGCTAAACCGCCGACTCGCCGCGCTGCGCGAACAGAATCTGTTCCGCGAACTGCGCCGCGTGGATTCGGCCCAAGGCCCGCGCATTGAAATCGGCGGCAAATCATTCCTCAATTTTTCTTCCAACGATTATCTCGGTCTCGCCAATCATCCCGCCCTGAACGAAGCCGCCATCAAGGCCGTGAAAAAATTTGGTGCCGGCGCTGGCGCATCACGCCTCATCTGCGGCTCGCTCGCACCGTCACACGAATTGGAAGAATCCCTTGCGGCGTTCAAGCAAGCCGAAGCGGCGCTGACGTTTTCCACCGGCTACGCCGCCGCCATCGGCACCATCACCGCACTTGTCGGCAAGGATGACATCATCATTCTCGACAAGCTGGTTCACGCCTGCATCGTGGACGCCGCCAAGCTTTCCGGTGCCAAAATTCGCGTCTTCGCCCACAACGATCTCGACGACTTGGAAGACAAGTTGAATTGGGCCAACGGACAAAATAAACAGACGCTCGTCGTCACCGAATCCATTTTCTCGATGGACGGCGACACCGCGCCGCTGCGCGAAATCGTGGTGCTCAAGGAAAAACACGGCGCTTGGCTGATGGTGGACGAGGCGCACGCCACCGGCATCCTCGGCAAACAAGGCTGCGGCTTGGCGGACGCCCTCGACGTAAGTAACCGGATTGAAATTCAGATGGGCACGCTCGGCAAGGCACTCGGTGCGAGCGGCGGCTACATCTGCGGCAGCCGCGCGCTGATTGATTTTCTCGTCAACCGCGCCCGAAGTTTTATTTTCTCCACCGCACCGGTGCCCGCCGCTGCCGCCGCCGCGACCGCCGGCATCAACCTGGTTCAATCTGCCGAAGGTGAATCACTCCGCCAACAACTCCGGCAACGCATTGCTGAATTTCAATCGGCAACCGGCAACCGGCAACCGGCAATTCCCGCTGCCATCATCCCACTGATACTTGGCGACGAGAATAAAACCCTCGCTGCCGCCGCCAAACTTCGCGAACAGAATTTTTTCGTTCCCGCCATCCGTTATCCCACCGTGGCACGCGGCGCGGCGCGGTTGCGCGTCACCCTGACCGCCGAGCACACGGATTCTGATGTCGCCGAACTCGTCCGCACACTGAAAACCTTGGACATTTAACTTTAGACATTGGACTCCATGCACAAGCTCGCCCAACTCGATCAAAAGCTTGTCTGGCATCCGTTTACGCAGATGCGCGACTGGCTGAAATGCGAGCCGATTGTCATCGCGTCGGGCCAAGGCGCGGTGCTACGCGACATTCGCGGCAAAGAGTATCTCGACGCCAATTCCTCGATTTGGACGAATCTGCACGGCCATCAGCATCCAAAAATCAACGCCGCCATTGCGCGGCAGCTCAAGAAAATCTCCCATTCTTCCGCGCTCGGTTTTGCCAACGAACCGGCAAGCTTGCTCGCGGAAAAACTTGTCCAAAGCGCGGACTGCGGACTGCGGACTGCGGATTCAGACGGACATCGCGGGTGCCGATTCAGTCCAAAATACAAAATTGGAAATCCAAAATTGGAAAAGGTTTTCTTTTCCGACGACGGCTCCACGGCGCTCGAAGTGGCGCTCAAGCTGGCCTATGAATTCACCCGCCGCACCCGTGGCGCGAAGACCAAGCCGAAATTTCTTTCACTCGATGGCGCGTATCATGGCGACACCATTGGCGCGGTGTCCTTGGGTCACATAGATTTATTTCACAAGGCTTACGGCGGGATGCTGTTCCAGACCGACAAGGTCATGTCGCCGTATTGCTATCGCTGCCCTTTCAACCGCGCCAAACCGGATCAGGCCGACGCGCGTAAATATCGCAAGTGCGACTGGGAATGTGTCGGCAAGGTGGAACAAAAGTTTTCCGCACAGAAGAGAAAAGGAAATGCTTACGCCGGTTTTGTGTTCGAGCCGTTGATGCAAGGCGCAGCGGGAATGATTCCGCAGCCGAGCGGCTGGCTGGCACAGGTCACGCAAGTAGCGCGTTCGCACGGCGCATTGCTTATCGCAGACGAAGTGATGACCGGCTTTGGCCGCACCGGCATCACCTGCCACGTGGACGATAAAACCATTTCGCAGATCACCAAAAATCCAACGGCCAAATTGTTCGCCACGCAGCGCGTCGGCGTGACGCCAGACTTTCTCTGCGTGGCCAAGGGCCTGACCGGCGGTTATCTGCCGATGGCGGCAACGCTGACAACGCAGAAAGTTTTTGATGCGTTCCTCGGCGAATACGAGGAATTCAAAACCTTCTTCCATGGCCACAGCTTCACCGGCAACCAGCTCGGCGCGGCGGCGGCGCTGGCGAGTCTGGACATTTTGCAGACGAAACTATCCGTGCTGCAGCGCGCCCGGTTGCAAAAATGGATGCACGAGGAATTGCAAACGCTTTGGGCTTTGCCACACGTCGGCGATATCCGACAAGTTGGCCTCGTGGCGGGCGTAGAACTGGTCAAAGATTGGCGGACGCGCCAGCCGTTTGCCTTGCGCGAACGCGCGGGCATCCGCGTGTGCGAGGCGATGGCGCGGCGCGGCGCACTGACACGGCCGGTCGGCAATGTGATTGTGCTGATGCCGCCGTATTGCACCACGCGGGCACAGTTGCAAAAAACGGTCTCGGCTTTACGGGAAGGAATTATTGAATTGGGCAAAAAACAGTGAACCGCTCACCCCGCCGTCAGGTGGATGATTTCACGGAGCGGCGTCTGTGGTTTAAAGCGAACAACCCGCTCCAATTTTTTCACAGACGGCTTGCGGCGACGCATGTCGTCGAAGCCCGGCGCGTAAGCCTGCTCGTAGGGAATCACTTCTATTTCCGACTTTGAGCCAAGCGTCGCCACCACGAACCGCGCCAGTTCCAGAATGGAAACCTCCTCCGTGCCGCCGATATTGAAGATTTCGCCGCGCGCCGTTTCGCATTGTTGCAGCCGCACCAGCGCCTCGACAACATCATGCACCAGACAAAAGCAGCGCGACTGCGCGCCGTCGCCGAAAACTTTGAGCGGTTCACCACTCTTCGCCGCCGCGATGAAACGCGGCAACACCATGCCGTAGCGACCGCTCTGGCGCGGGCCGACGGTGTTGAAGAGCCGTGCGATGGTGACCGGCAGTTTTTTTTCCCGCGCATAGGCCAGCGCGAGAAATTCGTCCGTGAGCTTGGCGCTGGCATAGCTCCAGCGTGATTGCCCGGGCGGCCCGATGAGCAAATCGTCGTCTTCACCGAACTCCGCCTTGGCGCTCTTGCCATAGACCTCTGAGGTCGAGGTCAGCAGCAGCGGCGTGGAATTTTTCGCGGCGGCACGCAATAATATCTGCATCTCATTGAAACAGGCTTCGAGCACATGCAACGCCGACTTGACGACCAAATCCACACCGACGGTCGCCGCCAGGTGAAAAATATATTCCGCGTCCGCCGCCAGCTGCGGCAGTTCGGGACAGTTGGAAATCCTGGACTGGATGAAACGAAAGTTTTTGTGCTGCGCCACCGCCCGCAAATTATCCCGGCTGCCGGTGGAAAGGTCATCGATGACCACGACGCTCCGGCCATCGTTCAGCAACCGCTCCACCAGATGCGAGCCGATGAAGCCGGCGCCACCGGTGACGAGGATGTGCCTGCCCTTTTTCATTTGAGAGCACTGGCCACGGCTTCCGCCAGCTTCTGCCGGTAGTCGGCAGACTCGATCTTCTCCGCCTCGTGCGGATTCGAGAGATAGCCGCCCTCGATCAAGACCGCCGGGCGTTTCTGTCCCTGCAACACACCCATGAAACGGGCCCGCCGGATCCCGCGATCCTCCGCCCCGCTGCCATGCAACAATGCCGCGTGCAGCCGGACGGCCAGCCGGATGTTCTCCTCGTCAAAGGCATTGTTGGCAAAATGTTCGGACCACAGATCACTGTAACCGCGCGTCAGCGTGGAAGGCATCCCCGAAGGCGTGAGGCAATAGGTCTCCACGCCTTTCTGTTTTTTGTCCGGCGCGGAGGAATTGAAATGCAGGCTGATGAACAAGTCCGCATGATGCGCCTCGGCAAAAGCGACGCGGTTGGAGAGCGTGAGATCGGCGTCGTTCGTGCGCGTGAGGAAAACATTCCAGCCGTTGGTGGCCAGCAGCGTCTTTATGCGCCGCGCCCAGTCGAGGGTGAATTCCTTTTCCGGACGACCGTCCAGCACGCTCAACGTGCCGGCGTTGACGCCACCATGGCCGGGATCCAGCACCAGCGTGCGGTTGGTGCCAAAATCAAACGGCCCGCCAAACAGCAGCGGCTCCAGATTCTTCTGCAAATCCAATCCGTAAACAAAAACCTGGTCGTCGATGATTTCCGGGGCAAACCCCAAATGCATCTCCAATCCGCGCCAAGTCGCCTCGCGGGTGCCGATCTCCAAAACCAGAGTGCCGCGACGGGACGTGACGGCGTAGCTGGTGACCGGCGAATTTTTCAGGCGAACCGGCGCAGACAATTTGTTTGCCGCAGCCCACCGGTTGAGCGAAGTCCACGTCAAAATCGGCGCAGGCTTCACGACAACAGGCTTTGGCGGCGGATTGGACGGCTTGACCGCCGGCGGACTTGGGCGCGGAGGATTGTTGACTCTAACAGCTTTTGGCGACGGTTTAACTGAAACCGGCTTGGCAACGACATTCGTCCCCGTCCAATCGGTCGGCGGCGCTTCACTGTTATCACGCGGTGTTGTGGCGCAACCCGTGAAGAGCAGCATCGCGCCACAAAAGATGATTCCCGCAAATTTGAACACGCGCCAATTTTGCGGAACGCGAATGCGGACTCAAGTTGTTTCGGGCGCGGCTTGTTTGCAGCGCGGACTTGCGGCAATATGGCCGCCGTGAAAATTCTAGTCGCCATCACCGGGGCCAGCGGCGCGCTTTACGCACAACGGCTGCTGGACAACCTGGATCCGCACGAGCATGAAATCCACGTCGTGCTCAGCCATTACGCGCAGCAGGTCGTCGGCGAAGAGCTGCCGGGCGGATTAAATTTCCCCGCCGGCGTCAAACCGCACGGCTTGAAAAGCATGAATGCGCCGTTCGCTAGCGGCTCCAATCCACCCGACGTGATGGTCGTGATCCCCTGCACCATGGGCACGATGGGCCGCATCGCGCACGGTTACAGCGAGGATGTGCTGCTGCGCGCCGCCGATGTGGTGCTGAAGGAAAAACGGAAACTGATCCTCGTCCCGCGCGAGACTCCGCTCAGTCTGGTGCATGTGAAAAACATGGAACTGCTGCTGCTTGCCGGCGTGACACTGATTCCGGCGAATCCGAGTTTTTATTCCGGTGCAAAAACCGTGGTCGAACTGGTGGACACCGTGGTCGCCCGCGTGCTCGACCACATGGGTGTGCCGAACAAGCTGGCTCCGCGCTGGGCGGAAGAGAAGGAATGATTTCGACGATCCAAAAATGGGGTTCGTTTGTGCGCTTTTCGCACACCGTCTTCGCCTTGCCGTTCGCGCTGGCGGCGATGCTCGTGGCCGCGCGGGACAATCGCGGCTGGCCGGGCTGGAAAACCTTTGGACTGATCTTGGCGGCGATGGTTTGTGCGCGGACGTGTGCGATGGCGTTCAACCGCATTGTGGACCGCAAGTTCGACGCGCTGAATCCGCGCACCAAAAACCGCCATCTGCCAGCCGGACAAATTTCGCTGTCCAGCGCGGTTTTGCTGTGCGCCCTGTCTGCCGCCGGCTTGATGGCGGCAAGTTATCTTCTCAATCCTTTGTGCTTTTATCTCTCCCCGCTCGCCGTGGGGTTGGTGTGCTTTTATTCTCTCACAAAACGCTTCACCGATTACACCCACGTTTTTCTGGGCATCGCGCTGGCGCTCGCGCCCATCGGCGCCTGGCTGGCGGTAAAGGGCGGCAATGTTTCGCTTTTGGAAATTTTGCAAATGACGACGCTCGCCACCGCCGTGATTTTGTGGCTCGTCGGGTTCGATATCATCTACGCGTTACAGGACTACGAATTCGACAAATCGCACGGCCTGCGCTCGCTCGTCGTGGCGTGGGGGCCACAAAACGCCCTGGCAGCGGCGTTTCTCGCACACATGTTCATGTGCGGACTGCTGCTGGGGTTTGGCCTGCTGTGCCGGTTCCGTATCGCCTACATCATCGGCTGGCTTATCATCGTCATCTGTCTTGTGCTGGAACACTGGGTCGCGCGACGGCGCAGCTTGAACTGGATCAACATCGCCTTCTTTCGCCTGAACGCGCTGGTCGGCATCATTTTTCTGGTGGTGGTGGCGGCGGAAGTGATCTTTCAGGGTGGGTTCAAGTTGCGTTGAAACCTTGCTACCAAGGCACAAGATTTCTACGTTTCAAAATGCCGGCGAACATCCTATCTCAAGGATTGCGTGCCGGGATCAATCACTCCATGATTCGGCACCCATGAAAATGAAATTCATTGTGTCAACGCTGCTGGCAGGCTTCATCACCGTATTTACTGCAAAGGCCGGCGAAGCTTCCGCCAACGGGCTTTTGCTCGTTTGCAACAAAGGCGACCAGACGCTTGGTCTGATTGACCCTGCTGCCGGCAAGATGCTCGCGGTCGTGCCGGAAGACGGTGTGACGGGACATGAAGTCGTTGCCTCATCGGATGGAAAACTTGCGTTTGTGCCCATCTACGGCAATGCCGGCGTGGGCCGCCCCGGAACCGACGGCCAACTCGTGCGGGTGATTGATCTGGCAAAGCGAGCGGTGGTCGGGACAATTGATCTCGGCAAGGGCTTGCGACCGCACTGCGCCGTTATCGGGCCAAAAAACGGCCTGCTTTACATCACCACTGAACTGGATAATTCCGTGACGGTGATTGATCCGCAGACGCTCAAAGTGGTGGGCACCATCCCCACCGGCCAGACCGAAGCGCACATGCTGGCCATTACCAGCGACGGCAAACACGGCTACACGGCGAACGTCGCGCCGGGAACGGTTTCCGTGCTGGATATGGAGGCGAAAAAAGTTCTCGCCATAATTCCCATCTGCAAAACAACCCAGCGCATCTCGTTGTCTGTGGATGACCGGTGGGTTTTCACGTCCGACCAGACGCAGCCGCGGCTCGCGGTCATCGACACGCAAACCAACGGTGTGCGGCAGTGGATTGAAATGCCCGGCACCGGCTACGGCTCCGCGCCGACGCCGGATGGTCGCTGGCTGCTGGTCGTTTTACCCAAGCTCAACCAAGTGACCGTGATCGATTTGGCGACGATGAAAGTAGCGCACACGCTTGACCTGCCGAAAGGACCGCAGGAAGCACTCGTCCGCCCCGACGGCTTGGAGGCCTACGTCTCCTGTTCGCCGAGCCGGCAAATCGCGGTGATAGACACGAAAACTTGGATCGTGAAAAAGCGGATTGAAGCAGGACCGGGTGCGGATGGACTCGCTTGGGCCAAAGAATAATAATTTAAGGGATCGGCTTGCGCGCCACCTTTCCAGCAATTGTCACTTCTAGCGATGCCGTCAAATAACTCACGCTTACGCGCACAAATTAGAAATTATTTCTGCCCGGTTTGCTCCAATGTATGCGACAAATATAAAAGTCATTTAATACAACTCTTGCAAACAAACCATGCCAGTATCTTTCTAGTCACTACGGGGTGGATTTTGACGTCAAGGTGATTGATTATTTCAGCGCGGCCTTCACATCCTTCTCGCCACCGTGCTTCGAGCAGGTTCGCACTTTCTTTGAAAACCAACAATCAACACAAATGGGCATGTCACATTGGTTGCAGGTATGCCTCAACGAGAGACGGCTCCGATAGGATTTCCCACATACGGCACAAGCAGCACAAACAGGTTCCTTCCTATGGTTAAGATTATTAACTTCATCTAGATCTGTATCTGCACTTTTAATTTTAATGCCATTATCCGGTGTTATGGATTTTGGATGAGCAAAAACCTGCCCCAAACAGTCAGCTCGCGGGATGAAGACGCAACGTCTAACAGCGAATTGTTCATTACGTTTGCCCGGCACAACTTCTTTTTCACCATATAATTTTCTAATTTCCTCTGGCAATGCCTCGTAAGTTTCCGTGTCAATCAACAATTCGCCGGTTTCTGCCGCCGCTTCCAGCCGCACCGCTCGCGCCACGGTTGTGCCCACGATTCGCCTTTCTTCGGCAATGACCATCACGACCCCAGTGGCCGCCCCCATGCGAAACCACCGCTTGGCTGATTCTACAGATTTCTTACGGTTATGATTAAGCGCAGCCTCCTGCACAATTCTTGCAAACTCGTGCATGGTCGTCGGATCATCAAAAATAAGCAAAGTGTTGTCGCCTGCAGTGGCAAATACGACATCGTCCCGGCGCAAGCCCAGTTGCTTTAATCCCACATCTGCGAAAGACTGGATTCGATCCTCAAAAGATTTCACAGCCCTAACATCAAGATGCTCCTCTAGCACCGTTGCGATATCGCTGTAGGCTGCAAGATCCATTTCTAGAATGGTTTTATGGTGAGTATTATCCATAATGATTTTTCATCTTTCGCAATAACGTTCATTCAAATGCGCGGAACATATTGATTTTGAAATTGGTTTGCAACAGTGCATTGATTGCGACCGAGACACGGTCGCGCGGCGGAATCCTTCCCACAATGGCAATGACACGAAACACTGAGCGGACAACCAATTCCAAAAACGCGCCGGCGGTTTATTTACTCAACATACCGTGATTGATACCCGGAACTGGACGGTCAAGCGATCGATTGAAGCTGGGCCGGGCGCGGATGGACTCGCTTGGGCCATAGGAAATTTCACGGAATCAAATCTTCGTTTTGATGCCACAGGCGCGGGCAAGACACCAACCGGCCAGCGCCTCGTAGATGGCAAAAAGACCAGGGACTACAAGAAATAATCCGATCCACCATTCGTAGTCACCTGCAATAATAATGCCCACGATGAGACAAACCGCGCCGACCACGCCGCGCGCAATGCGGCCCTGTCGCTTGATGTTGGGCTGAAAGAAACGGCTCACGACCGAAAATCTATCACAGGTATTTTCCGTGGCAAGCCGCGTGAAATTGCGGCAGACTGCGGCGTGGACACGTTTAATCTGGACTCGAGCACAATTTGGGCCTCGGTTCTGTGGGGCGGCATCGGCGGCGGCTATCTGGTGTATGGTTGGCGGCAGAAAGATTCCGTCGCGCTGGTGGGCGGCGTGGTGATGTCACTGGCGTGTTTCCTGCCGGCGCTGCCCATGACCTTGGTGTCCATCGCCACGATGGCGGCGGTGTGGTGGCTGAAACGACAGGGTTACTGAGAAAAACCGGAGACCTTAACAGCCTCCGGTTTTGAAAAGCGGATTATTAGAACGACCAGTTCACAATCGGAAAACCGGTGGCCAGCTTGTCCGGAAATTCCTTGAACCACGGATTGTTGCGGGCGACGTTCACGAAGCCCACCTGAACACCACGAAGACTCTCCGCATAATTCACCCAGCCCAATTGGAGGCCGTGAAATTCCTTGGCGACATTGACCGCCCCCCATTGGAGACCAGTGAACTTAACCTTGCTCCAATTCACCATACCAAGATCTACGCCGGTATAAGTGTCGGAATAATTGGCGAGGAAGCCCCAGGAAAGCCCTTGGCTGTCGTTGCCGGTGCTGCCATTGACAAAGCCCAGCGAAAGCGCGTGCTGCGGATTTTCGCCCCAAACGCTCAGGGTGAGACCGTTGATCTGGGTGTCCTTGGTATTCACAGAGACATCCGGCGTGAGTGACGCTTGAAACGCCGCTTCACCCGCGCGAAGCCCAGTGACGCAAGCAATGATTATGGTGATGAGGATTGTTTTTTTCATGGTTTTATTTTGGTTGGTTATTGGATTGGTGGTTTACCACCAAATATCTGTCTAACCGACGTTTGCTAGATTAGCAAACCCAATCAGCAAAAAACCAGAAGCTGGTTTTACCCAAACTTCCGGTTTCTAAGTTTTACGTTAGTGCCAGTCCGCAAGAACCTTACTTCGCCTTCTTCAGCGCGGTCAAACCGGCATACACGGCATTCTTGCCGAGCTGCTGTTCGATGCGGAGGAGCTGGTTGTATTTCGCCAGACGGTCGGAGCGGCTCAACGAACCGGTCTTGATCTGGCCGCAGTTCGTGGCCACCGCGATGTCGGCAATCGTCGCGTCTTCGGTTTCGCCGGAACGATGCGAGAGGACGGCGGTGTAGCCGTGGAATTGCGCGAGCTGCACGGCGTCGAGCGTCTCAGTGAGCGAACCGATCTGGTTCACTTTCACGAGAATCGAGTTGGCCGTGCCGGTATCAATGCCCTTTTGCAGGAACTTGACGTTGGTCACGAACAGATCGTCGCCGACGAGCTGCACCTTGTCGCCGATCTTGTCGGTGAGCTGCTTCCAATGTTTCCAATCGCCTTCGGCACAGCCGTCTTCGATGGAGACGATGGGATATTTCGCGACGAGCTTGGCGTAGAAGTCCACGAGTTCCGCGCCGGTCACGGTCTTGCCGGTGGATTTCTTGAAGGTGTAGGTGCCGTCGTGGTTGTAGAATTCGGACGCAGCGACGTCGAGCGCGAGATTAATCTGCTTGCCGGCCTTGTAGCCTGCGTTCTTGGTCGCTTCGAGGATGGATTCAATCGCGTCTTCCACGCTGTTCAGCTTCGGGGCGAAACCGCCTTCATCACCGACGGCGGTGGAGAGGCCGCGTTTCTTCAACACGCTCTTGAGCGCGTGGAAAATTTCCGTGATGGCCTGCAAACCTTCGCTGAAGGTGTTGAAGCCGTGCGGCTGGATCATGAATTCCTGAAAATCAATCGGGGCGTCGGAGTGCGCGCCGCCGTTGATGACGTTCGCCATCGGCACCGGGAGAACTTTGGCGTGCGTGCCGCCGATGTAGCGGTAGAGCGGCAGGCCTTTGGACTGCGCCGCGGCTTTCGCAGCGGCGAGCGAGACGGCGAGAATTGCGTTCGCGCCGAGCTTGGACTTGGTTTCCGTGCCGTCGAGCTTGAGCATCGCGGCATCAATGCCGACCTGGTCGCACGCGCAATGGCCGACGAGGACTTTCTTGATCGCGCCGTTCACGTTGGCGACGGCCTTGGTGACACCTTTGCCGAGGTAAACATTTTTGACGCCGTCGCGGAGTTCGATGGCTTCGTGTTCGCCGGTGCTGGCGCCGGAGGGAACGGCGGCGCGTCCAATCGTGCCGCAGCACAATTTCACGTCAGCTTCAACGGTGGGGTTTCCGCGCGAGTCGAGGACTTGGCGCGCCTGGATATCAACGATTTTGCTCATAGTTAGATTTTAAATTGTCTGGTGAACCGCAAATAACAAAGCAGAAATCATAGTTTTCTGACGCGACGAGTCAAGGCATGCCTTGCGTTTCCTGACTGATTTCATCAGAAGTTAAGTTGAACATTAAATCGCAACTTGGCTTGGATTTTTGGCCGGTTCCATGGTTTATTGCCTTAAAGCCATGCGCGATCAAACCAAAACTCCGCCGCATAAGATCGAGTTGAACCTGCGTGAACTCGGACAGTTGTTCAACACGATGGATCCCGCGCCGTTTCCCGAAAAAGATTTGGACGGCGACGCGGAGGAATTCATCCTCGGTTGGTGCGGCGAATTTCCGCTGGACGAACCGGTGGCGCTCGTCGTGCATCTCGTGGAGTTTCCGGCGAATGAAAATCCGCAGCCGGTGGCGGAACAGGGCGTGCATCACTATTTTGCCTACCGCGCGCGGATGAACCAGATGGAATTGCGGCGGCTGTTCAAGGAAGGGCAGTTCAGTCTGTTCATCGGGCTGCTGTTCTTGTCCGCGTGCCTGGTCGCCGGCCACGCCATCGGCGGCGGTGACGGCGGGGATTTCCGCGCCATTGCGCGCGAAAGTCTGACCATCGCCGGCTGGGTGGCGATGTGGCGGCCGATGCAGATTTATCTCCACGACTGGTGGCCGCTACGGTATCGCGGCAAATTGTATCGCAAGCTCGCCCGGATGCGTGTGGACGTGCGCAAGAAAGCTTGAGCCAGCCGCCGATTGCCGCCAACATCGGTGGAAGATTATGTTAGCGTATCTCTGGGTCGCCCTCGGTGGCGCGCTGGGCAGCGTGGCGCGATTCGCGCTGAACGGCCTCGTGGCGGATAAATTCGGCGCAACGTTTCCGTGGGGCACGCTGGCCGTGAACGTCTCCGGTTCGCTGCTCATCGGCGTTTTTGCGGGGCTGGCCATCCCCGAGGGCCGGCTGGATCCGCAGGCACGCCAGTTCACCACGCAATTCCTGATGATCGGCGTCTGCGGCGGCTACACGACGTTCTCCTCGTTCAGCCTGCAAACGCTCAACCTCCTGCGCGAACGCGAATATCTTTATGCCGGCGGAAACATTCTGCTGTCCGTGCTGCTGTGCATGGTAGCCGTCTGGCTCGGGTTTATGCTCGGCTCCATTTTCAACTCGGCAAAATGAAAACCAGACGCAAATCACACAAATTTTCACGAATGAATAAAAGTTCGTGCCAATTGGTGAAATTCGTGTCTTAACTTAATTATGCAAATCCCCACCGACGCCGTCCTCCTCCGCATTTTCCTCGGCGAAAGCGACCGTTGGGAACACACGCCGCTTTACGAAGCCATCGTTCTCGCCGCGCGCGAACAGCACCTCGCCGGCGCGACGGTGCTGCGCGGGCCGATGGGTTTCGGCAAATCCAGCCGCGTCCACACTTCAAAAATCCTCCGGCTCTCCGACGACCTGCCGCTCGTCATCGAAATCGTGGACGCCGAGGAAAAAATCAACGCCTTCCTGCCGACGCTGGAAAAAATGTTCGGCGGCGGACTCGTCACGCTGGAGAAAGTGAAAGTGCTGCACTACCGCGCCGGCGAAAAAAACTGAGCAAGCGGGAAGGCTGCAAAATAAAATTGTCCCCTGCTCCGTTTCGCGGCAAGCTGTGCGCTTGATTATGCAGCAGGTCAACCTTGGAATCATCGGCGGCGGCACGGTCGGCAGCGGCGTTTACGAAGCGCTCCAGCGCAACGGCAAGCTGCTTGCCTCCCGCGTCGGCGCCCGCGTCAAAGTCCACCGCGTCGCCGTGCGCGACTTGAAGAAAAAACGCGCCACCAACATACCGCGCCAATTGCTGACGACCGACTGGCGCGAAGTCGTGTTCGACCCGCAAGTGCAACTCGTCGCCGAACTCATCGGCGGCACCACGACCGCGCGCGAAGTCATTCTCGCCGCGCTCAAGCTCGGCAAACCCGTCGTCACCGCGAACAAAGCCCTGCTCTCCGCGCATGGCGAGCAACTGTTCGCCGCCGCCAAGAAATACGGCACGAATCTTTATTACGAAGCGAGCGTCTGCGGCGGCATCCCCATCATCAAGTCGCTGCGCGAAGGTTTTGTCGGCAACCGTATCAACGCGCTTTACGGCATCGTCAACGGCACCTGCAATTACATCCTCACGCGCATGAAGCTCGAAGGCGCGGATTTTGGCGCGGTGCTCGCCGACGCGCAGAAGCTGGGCTACGCCGAGACGCCACCGGATCTGGACATTGACGGCCATGACGCGGCGCACAAGATCGGCATTCTCGCGTCGCTCGCGCACGGTTTTTGGGTGAAACCCGCCGACGTTTTTGTCGAAGGCATCCGGCACGTCTCCGCGCTGGACATCAAATACGCCGGCGAACTCGGCTACACCATCAAACTCATCGGCACGGTGAAAAAGGCGGAGACCGGCAGCCGCGTGCAAGTTTCCGTCTATCCGACGCTCGTGCCGAACAGCCATGTGCTCGCCAGCGTCAACGGCGTGTTCAACGCCGTTTTCGTGCGCGGCGACATCGTGGGCGATTCGCTGTTCTACGGGCGCGGCGCGGGCAAGGACGCCACGGCCAGTTCCGTTTTGAGCGACATCGGCGACGCGGTTTTGGATTTGAAGACCGGCATCAAGAACCGCTTGCCCGCCTTCGTCCCGCACGAACGCGCCGGTGCGGTGGCTTCCATCAACGAAGTGGTTTCGCAGTATTTCGTCCGCCTCAACGTCGTGGACAAACCCGGCGTGCTGGCGAAAATCGCCACAATTTTCGGCCAGGCGAACATCGGCATCTCGTCCGTCATCCAGCCGGAGGGCGAAGAGGGGGAAAGTGTGCCGCTGATTTTCATGCTGCACTACGCGACCAACGGTGTCGCATCGCAGGCGCTCGCGAAAATCGCCAAGCTGCCGACGGTCAAAGGCAAACCGGTGATGCTGCGCGTGGAAAGTTTTGAGTGACATGAGCGCGCCACTTTTTCGCAGCACCAACGGCCAGTCGCCCGCCGTCAATTTGCGCGGGGCGTTGCTGGAAGGCCAGGCGCCAGATCGCGGGCTTTATTTTCCGGAGCAATTTCCCAAGCTGACGCGCGACGAAATCGCGGCGTTCGCCCAACTGCCGTATCACGAAATCGCCTTGCGCGTGCTGTCGAAATACACCGACGGCATCATCCCCAATGACGTGCTTGCGACGATGTGCCGCGAGGCCTACAACTTTAGCATCCCGTTGGAGAAGATTTACGACCGCGTCCACCTGATGCGGCTGGATCAGGGACCGACGGCGTCGTTCAAGGATTTTGCCGCGCAGATGATGGCGCGGATGTTTGGTCGTTTTCTCAAAGAGGACGGCAAGCAGTTGACGATTCTCACTGCGACGAGCGGCGATACCGGCGCGGCGGTGGCGCACGCGTTCCACAAAATTCCTGGTGTGCAAGTCATCGTGCTATTCCCCATCGCGGAAGTGAGCGAGAGCCAGCGCAAGCTGATGACGGTGCTCAAGGACAACGTGCGCACGGTGGCGGTGGACGGCAAGTTCGATGACTGTCAGGCGATGGTAAAACGCGCGTTCGCAGATCCCGACCTAGCACACATCGCGCTGTCATCGGCGAACTCCATCAACATCGGCCGGCTGCTGCCGCAAAGCGTTTATTATTTTTACGCCGCTTCCCGGCTGGCGAAGGCTGGCGAGCCGATCGTCTTCTCCGTGCCGAGCGGCAACTTCGGCGACATGATGGGTGCCATCGTCGCGCGGGAGATGGGTTTGCCGGTAAAAAAAATCATCGCGTCGGTCAACGACAACGACGCGTTTCCGAAATTTCTCGCCACCGGCAGCTACCAGAAGATTTGTCCGTCGCGCAATTCGCTGTCCAACGCGATGAACGTCGGCCACCCGAGTAATCTCGCGCGGCTCGTCGCGGTTTATGGCGGGCAGATGGACGAGACGGGAAAAATTTCCCGGCAACCCGACCTCGCCGCGATGCGCCGCGATCTGTTTTCCACCTCCGTCACCGACGCGCGCACCGTCGCCGGCGTGCGGGATTTTTGGAACAAGTTTCAGCTGCTGCTCGAACCGCACGGCGCGGTGGCGTGGCAGGGTTTCAACGATTGGCTCGCGACCGAACCGCTCGGCGATTTGCCCGCCGTTATTGTGGAGACTGCGAACCCGGCAAAATTTCCCGAAGAAGTGGAAAAGGTCGTCGGCTGGCCGCCCGACGTGCCGGAGAACATGCTCACGGCGCTCAAGTTACCGGAAGATTTTGACCGGATGGACGCAGATTACGAGAAGTTCAAGAGTTATCTGTTGAATCGGCACCAGTGACCGGTCAAATCCGCACTTTTCAAACGCGGAACTTCTGCTAAGCTGACGCTCCCGTTTGAAACTATCCGAAATTTTTTCGGCCAGTTACAAAACATTTTGTATGGCATTGATTGTCCAAAAATACGGCGGCACATCGGTCGGCAACACCGACCGCATCAAGAACGTCGCCAAGCGCGTCGCGGAATACCGCGCGAAAGGTGATTCCGTCGTCGTCGTCGTTTCGGCGATGAGCGGCGTCACCGACGGCCTCATCAAGCTCGCGAAAGACATCGCGCCACTTCCGAGCGAACGCGAGATGGATATGCTTCTTGCCACCGGCGAACAGCAGACCATCGCACTCACGGCCATCGCGCTGCACACGATTGGCGTGCCCGCCGTTTCCATGACCGGCGCGCAGGCAGGTATCGTCACCGACGGCGTCCATACCAAAGCCAAGATTCACAACATCACGCCGAAGCAGGTTCACGCCGCGCTCAACGCCGGCAACGTCGTCATCGTCGCCGGTTTTCAAGGCGAGACGAGCGAAGGCCAAATCACCACGCTCGGCCGTGGCGGTTCGGATTTGACGGCGATTGCGCTCGCCGCCGCGCTCAAGGCCGACCTCTGCCAGATTTACACGGACGTGGACGGCGTTTACACAACCGACCCACGGATCGTGCCGACGGCGAAAAAGCTTTCGGAAATTTCCTATGACGAAATGCTTGAACTCGCCAGCCTCGGCGCGAAGGTGATGCAGAGCCGCTCGGTGGAATTTGCGAAAAAATTTGGAGTCGTGTTCGAGGTCCGCTCCAGCCTCAATGACAACCCCGGAACTATTGTGAAAGAAGAAACGAAAAGCATGGAAGGCGTCGTCGTGCGCGGCGTCGCGCTCGACAAAAATCAGGCCAAGGTCACGCTCGTGGGCGTGCCGGACAAACCCGGCGTGGCCGCGAAGATCTTCAAGGCGCTTGGCGATGCGACCGTGAACGTGGACATGATCATCCAAAATATCAGTCACGGCACGAGTTCACCCGCCACCGATATTTCCTTCACCGCCGACAAACCGGATTTGCTCAAGGCACAGAAGGTGATTGACGGCTTGAAATCGGAAATTGGTTTCCGCGAAGTCATCACCACCGAGAAAATTGGCAAGCTGTCCATCGTCGGCGTCGGCATGAAGTCGCACACCGGCGTGGCGGGCAAATTGTTTGAAACGCTCGCCAAGGAAGGCATCAACATTGACATGATTTCCACGAGCGAAATCAAGATTTCCGTCGTGATTGACCTCGCGAAAGGCGAGCAGGCGGTGAAAGCCGTTCACGCGGCGTTCATCGGCTGAACTTGACCTGAACCGTCACCACCGATATTTTACCGACATGAATCGCAATTTGAACCTGCTGCTTACGAACGCGCTGCTGACCAGCGCGGCAGTCGGGTTTTGATGCGTTCACGAAATTTATCAAACCCACTGCCGGATGGCGGTGGGTTTTTTGTTTTAACCTGACCGCCGGATGGCAATAATAAGAAAGCCAGACCATGCAAAAAGACCCGTCGAAAAAATACCAGCCGTTCCAACACGCGCCGAAATTGACCGACCGCCAGTGGCCCAGCCGCACGCTCACGCACGCGCCGCGCTGGTGCAGCGTGGATTTGCGCGACGGCAATCAGGCGCTCGCCGTGCCGATGAACGTGTCCCAGAAACTGGAGTTGTTCCAGACGCTCGTGAAAATCGGCTTCAAGGAAATCGAAGTCGGTTTTCCGTCGGCGTCGAACACGGAATTTGCCTTCAACCGGCTGCTCATCGAAAAAGGCCACGCGCCGGACGACGTGTGGTTGCAGGTGCTCGTGCAGGCGCGCGAGGATTTGATCGAACGCACCGTCGAGTCGCTCATCGGCGCGAAGAAGGTCATCATCCACATGTATAATTCCACCTCGCCGGCGCAGCGCCGCGTGGTGTTCGGCAAGTCGAAGGACGAGATCAAGACCATCGCCGTCAAAGGCGCGCAGATGATCAAGGCTCGTTTACATCGGCTCACCGCTGGCGGCACGGAAGTGATGCTGCAATACTCGCCGGAAAGTTTTTCGGCGACGGAAGTGGAATACGCCAAGGAAGTTTCCGAAGCGGTCATGAACGTGTGGCAGCCGACGCCACAACACAAGATGATCTTGAACCTGCCGGACACGGTGGAAGTGGCGATGCCGAATGTTTATGCGGATCAAATCGAATGGATCTGCCGCAACATCAAGAACCGCGATTCGCTCATCATCAGCTTGCACGCGCACAACGACCGCAGCACCGGCGTGGCGGCGACCGAGCTTGGCATGTTGGCTGGCGCGGATCGAGTCGAGGGCACGCTGTTCGGCAACGGCGAGCGCACGGGCAATTTGGACATCGTGACCGTGGCGTTAAATCTTTATATGCACGGCATTGATCCGAAATTGGATTTCTCGAATCTCGCTTCGATCATCGACGTCTATGAACGCAGCACGGGCATGACGGTTCCGGCGCGCCAGCCGTATGCCGGCGAATTGGTCTTCACTGCCTTCAGCGGTTCGCATCAGGACGCCATCAAGAAAGGTCTCGCCGAGCGCGAAGCAGCTCCCGGCGCGCATTGGGACGTGCCGTATCTCACCATTGATCCTGCGGACATCGGCCGCGAATATCGCGAAGTCATCCGCGTCAATTCGCAGTCCGGCAAAGGCGGCGTGGCGTATCTGCTGGAGAGCGAATTCGGTATCGAATTGCCGAAAGATATGCAGCGCGAGTTCGGTCCGATTGCCAACGACGCGGTGGACAAACTCGGTCGCGAAGTTTCTGGCGCGGAACTCAAACAAATGTTCTGGCGCGAATACATCGAGCGCGTGTCGCCGTGGAAAATCGAAAACTTCTCTACTTATAGCAAAAATGGAAAAGTTAATTGTCAGGGAAGTCTGTATTTCAACGAAGTTCAAACTGGAATAAATGGCAATGGTAACGGTCCCTTGGCTGCATTGGTTAATGGCATTTGCCAGATTTCATACGCGCCGCAATTTGAAATCACCAATTATAGCGAGCACGCGTTGAGCAGCGGCGAAACGGCGGCGGCGATCGCCTACATCCAGATCAAGACCGCCGACGGCCAGTCGCGCTGGGGCGCAGGCGTGGACACGAACATCGAGCTCGCGTCGGTGAAAGCCGTCCTGAGTGCGCTAAACCGGCTGTGAAGTTTGAACATCGCCAGTTCCCGCTCGTCAAACCACGTTGAATTGCTAATTTCAATGCCGATGAAATTGCGACCAATCATTTTGGCCATTTGCACGTTTTTTGCGGCAGGCATTCTCACTGTCGCCGCCCAGCCGTCCAACGCCATCAGTTCCTCGCCGGTTTTTGTGCCGGACTACTCGCACAGCACCGAACCGTTGCCGGACGGCGTCCTCGCGTGGGACGCGCTGGTCAAGAACATCGACGCCACCAACGAGCAGGAATTCGCGAACTTCAGCTTCACTTTCACCAACGTCGCCGGCACCAACGTCACCGTGCTGACCGTGCAGCCTTCCTGCGGGTGCACCACGGCCGAACTGCCGCCCGTGCCGTGGACGTTGCCGCCGGGCACCAACGGCGAGATCAAATTGAATGTCCACCTCGCCGGCAAGTCCGGCAAACTGTTTAAAACCGTCAGTGTCTCCACCGACAAGGGCAGCAAGACGCTGCAGTTGCACATCAACATCCTGCCGCCGCCGCCCATGCCGGAAATGACCGAGGCCCAGCGCGACGCCGGCATCGCCGCCGCCAAGGCGGACCGGCAGGTGGTTTTCAAAGGCGATTGCGCCAGCTGCCACCTGAAAAAAGTCCAGGGCAAATACGGCCAGCAGTTGTTCGAGGCCATCTGCGCCATCTGCCATGAGGCAAAAAATCGCGCCACGATGGTGCCAGATCTCGCCAATCTCCAGGTGCCGACCAACGAGGAATTCTGGCGGGCGTGGATCACCTCCGGCAAGGCGGGTTCGTTGATGCCGGCTTTCGCCACCTCGCAGGGCGGGCCGCTGAACGATTTACAGATCGCCTCGTTGGCCGCGTATCTCAACGCCATTCATCCCTCAAGAGTTCCAGCACCGACAACGAAGTGAAGTCCGCTTGCGGAATTATATTCTGCCGACTATGCTGTCAACCATGACGGTAAAACCGGTTGACGCAAACAATCACCCCCGAATCTCCGCGCTTGGCGAGAAAGTCCTCGCCGGCGGCCACATCACCCGCGACGAGGCGGCATTCCTTTTCAATCTCGAAACGTCCGCTGACATCCTCGATTTGCTGTCGTGGGCCAACCGCATCCGCGAGCAGTTCAAGGGCAACAAGATTCACCTTTGCTCCATCGTCAACGCCAAAGCCGGCGCGTGTTCGGAGAATTGCAGCTTCTGCTCGCAGTCGTCGCATTACCAGACCGGTTCGCCAAAATACGGATTTGTTGATCCCGAACCGGTTTCCGAAGCGGCGGATGAAGCGAAAAAGAACGCCGTCACCGCCGTGGGCCTCGTTGCCGCGTGGAAAGGGCTGAACGAAGGCCCGATGCTCGATGAAGTTTGCGACCGCATCAAGGAATTGAAGGCCGGCGGCAAGACGCGCCCCGACGCCTCGCTCGGCATCATCAAGTCGCAAAAAGTCGCCGACCGTCTGAAGGAAGCCGGCCTCGAATGTTACGGCCACAACCTCGAAAGCTCGCGCCGCTTTTTCCCGAACACCTGCACTACGCACACGTTCGACGACCGGCTGGAGACCATCGGCTATCTGAAAAAGGCCGGCATCAAGATTTGTTCCGGCGGCATCATCGGCATGGGCGAGACGCGCGAAGATCGCTGCGACCTGGCGTTTGAATTGAAAGCCATCGGCGCTAATGTCGTGCCCGTCAATATTCTCAACCCGATTCCCGGCACGCCGTTCGCCAAAAACGAGCCGCTGCCCGTGATGGAAATTTTGAAGACCATCGCGTGCTTCCGCTTCATTTTGCCACGCCAGGAAATCATGATCGCCGGTGGCCGCACCGTGAACCTGCGCGACGCACAGAGCATGATCTTCATGGCTGGCGCGAGCGCGCTGATGGTGGGCAATTATCTCACCACGCTGAACCAGCCCGTCGAAAAAGACCTCCAGATGCTCAAAGACCTCGGCCTCGATCCGAACTGGGACAGCCACGATTTCAGTGACCAGGAGGAAGGTGGCTGCGGCTGCGGGAAGGAAAATTGCGAGACGGAAGCAGTGGTGGCTTAATCAAGCAATTAGCCAATGGCAAATCTACTTGTAACAAAATATGTAGATGAAGCACTCGCCCAACTGAAGCGCCTTGGCCTTATGCGCTGTCCGGGCAAATTGCCAGATTCAATGCGAGACTCTTCAATTCCAGCTTCCAAAGACTGGATTGGTTGGAAGCCCGTTCCCAGCACAGTGACAGACGTTGAACTTGATGCTCTCGAAAAAGAAACCAGATTGGCATTTCCTCCGGCCTATCAAGATTTCTTGAAGTATTTACACTTCGTTGACCTCACCGAAAAAGGAATCCGTTTTGAAAGGCATTTATGTAGCGATTGGCGTGAAAAACTTCGCCGTGCATATTACCAATCTTGGCCGCGTGAGCGGATACTGGATATTGGTTTGTTGCCATTCGGTGAAGAAAGCCAAATGGATGCCGGTCCGGTTTGCTTTGATACTCGCTCTCGCCTGCAAGATGGAGATTGCCCTGTTGTATTTTGGGATCACGAATGGAGTGGCACGGACAAAGAAATACGCCCGTTATTTTCTTCAAGCGCAAAAATGTTCGAGTGCCTCACTCTTGTCGCGCAAACAGATTTCAATTTTGTTTATCACGACACTGACGATGAACCATCTGATTTACCCAAGAAACAGCACGCACTGGCGCGGTTTCTAGCCATTGATTCAACAGGTGCAGGTGGAGCAGCCAAAGATTATTGGACGAGTTGGGGCGTCAGACCTGCCGCTTAATTATTTAGCACGTGTTTCCCAGCGCCGTAGGCGCGACATCTTTGTAGAAACCCAAACCAAAAATTCCCCAGCCCCATCGGGGCGGCATCATCGGCGGCGCCGTGTCAGCGCCGTCGTCGGTCATAGACCGACGCTACAGGAAATTCGTGTCAAAAACTTCTTTGCGTCTTCGCGTCTTTGCGTGAAATTCTCCGCGTGCAGAAGCTCGGCAAAAATCACGGCGGCTACCACGGCGAAACGATTGATATCCGCGCCGTGCTGCGCGAGGTCGAAGCCGCTGCGCAAGCGCACGGCTGGGCTTCCGAAATTTTCCACGAGCGGGATGGTTTCCAATGGCACGCGCTGCACCGCGAGACGGAAGTCAGAAGCCAGCAGCCAGGAGCCCGAATTTATATTTCTGCGGGGATTCACGGCGACGAACCAGCCGGCCCATTGGCGACGTTGAAACTGATCCGTGAAAACCGCTGGTCGGCGGGCACGGAAATTTGTCTAGTGCCGTGCTTGAATCCGCTGGGCTTCACGCTGAACCGACGCGAAAACGCGGAGGGGATTGACTTGAACCGCGACTACCGCAACTCCAAATCCGCCGAGGCGCGGGCGCATATCGCGTGGCTGGAGCGGCAGCCGAATTTCAACCTGTATCTTTGCCTGCACGAGGACTGGGAGTCGCACGGTTTTTATCTTTACGAGCAAAATCCCGACGGCAAACCGTCGCTCGCGGAAACGATGATTGCCGCCGTCCAAAAAGTTTGCCCGATTGACTTGAGCGAGATCATCGAAGGCCGCCCAGCGAAGGGCGGCATCGTGCGACCCAACATCAAACCGGCCGACCGGCCTGACTGGCCGGAGGCTTTTCACCTCATCACGCACAAGGCGCGGCAGGGCTACACGCTAGAAGCGCCGTCGGATTTTCCGCTCGCCACGCGCGTCAACGCGCTTGTCGCCGCCGTCCGCGCCGCGCTAGACTTCGCCGGATGAGCAAACCGGCCAAATCGCAGTGGGACTTCGGCGAACTGTTTTCGCCGGCGGAAACGCGCAGGGTTTTGTCCGTCTGGGAACTCACCTCGGACATCAAGCGGCTGCTGGAAAAACAAATCGGCTCCGTCTGGGTCAGCGGTGAAATCACAAATCTCCGCGCGCAAAGTTCCGGCCACGTTTATTTCACGCTCAAGGATGTCGCGGCGCAGTTGAGTTGCGTGCTGTTTCGCGGCACGGCGGCGGGACAGCGCGACCTGCTGGCGGATGGACAAAAAGTTTTGCTGCAAGGCGACGTGACGGTTTACGAAGCGCGCGGGCAATATCAACTCATCGTGCGCGAAGTGGAATTGCAGGGCGTCGGCGCGCTGCAAGTTCAGTTTGAAAAGCTGAAGCAGAAATTGCAGGCGGAAGGCTTGTTCGCGCCGGAACGCAAGCGCGCGCTGCCCAGATTTCCCGCGCGCATCGGCCTCGTCACTTCGTCGACCGGTGCGGCGATTCGCGATGTGCTGTATGTTATTCAACGGCGCGATCCAAGTTTGGAAATCATCCTCGCGCCCTGCCGCGTGCAAGGCGACGGCGCGGCGAAGGAAATTGCCGAAGCCGTCCGGTTGCTGAATGAACTCGGCTCGCTGGATTTGATTCTGGTCACGCGCGGCGGCGGCTCGCTGGAAGATTTGTGGGCGTTCAACGAAGAACCCGTGGCGCGGGCGATTTTTGAATCGGCGGTTCCCATTGTCTCGGCGGTCGGCCATGAGATTGATTTCACCATCGCGGATTTCGTCGCGGATTTCCGGGCGGCGACGCCAAGCGCGGCGGCGGAAATCATCACGGAAGGCGTGTTCGCCAGCCGTGAATTTGTCGCAAACGCTCCGGCTTTGCTGCACCGCGCGGCACGGCGAAAAATTGACCGCGCGATTGAGAATTTTGATTCCGCCGCCGGTCGGCTGGCGCGACTGCATCCGCGACGGAAGCTGAACGATTCGTTGCAGCGGCTGGACGATTTGCAGTCAGGACTTTTGCGCGGAATAAAATCGGCGGCACGGGCGCGCAGTCTGGTGTTTGAAAATCTGGCGGGAAGGTTTTTGCGGGCGAAGCCTTCGCTGGCGTTGAAAGCGCGGCGGGAAAATCTGCGGCAGTTGGAGAAACGGCTGAATGCGCTCGGCCCGGAGCAGGTGCTGGCGCGCGGCTATTCCATCACGACGGACGCGGCGACCGGAAAAGTTTTGCGCGACGCGGGCAAGCTGCTTGCCGGCCAAAAAATTAAAACGCGGCTGGCGAAGGGTGAAGCGTTAAGCCAAGTTGAACCTGCAAATTAATTGGCGTTGACGTTTATTTTGCGTTTTGGCAATGAATCGGCATGAAGAAGATTTTATCCCCCCTTGTTCTCGGTGTTTTGCTCGTCACCGGCCGCGTTCTTGCGGATGATCTGCCGACTTGTTTCGTCGCGCCGTTCAGCGGCGACACGACGGTCATCCAATACTGGCAGCCGGCGATGGGCGCTGGCCTCGGAGAAATGCTCACGACCGAAATCACCAAGCTCAACAAGTTTCAGATGCTGGAAATCAACCAGCTCGGCGACCTGAAAAATGAAATCAACATGGGCATGGACGGCTGGGTGGATCAGGCGCAGAAAGTGGATAAGGGCGGTTTCGCGGCGGCGGATTTCATGTTCACAGCCAAGGTGACGCGCTTCGGTTCCAAGCAGCAGGGCATTGGCCTCGGCGGTCTCGTGCCGGGTGCCCTCGGCGGGCTGGGTATCAAGCGATCCGTTTCGGACGTGCGGATTGACTGGCGGCTGGTGGATGTGGCCACGCGTAAGATCATCAAGAGTGATTCCGCCGAGGCAAAGGAAACCGGCCTAGGTTTTGCCATCGGTGTGGGCGTGAACGGCAGCGGCGGCGGCATTGGTTTTGATAACAAGGAATTCATGGACAGCGCGCTCGGGAAGGCAACCGTCAAGGCGATTTCCAACATCGTCATGCAAGTCGAGTCAATCGCCCTGCCCGAATCCGGCCGCGTGAAGCAGAAGGCCACGCAGGCCGCCCAAGCCAACGCCGCCACGGACGCCCTTAAACATACGCCGGGAAAAATTCTCGCTGTCGCGAGCAAAGACACGATCATCGTTTCGCTTGGCAGCAAGCAGGGTTTCAAGGAAGGCGACAAGCTGAATCTTTACCAGACCAACGACGTGAAAGATGACAAGGGCAACGTGGTGTTCACCGATGAAAAATTGGTCGGCGAAATCACCTTGTCCGGCGTGCAAGAGGATCGCAGCCGCGCTTCCTATGCTGGCGACGCGCCGGTGCAGCAGGGCTGGACGGTCAAGGCCAAATAATTTTCACCCCGAATACTCATTCTCCAAACTGGACGCCGATAGGGTTTTTCCTTATTGTTTGCGCATGTCAAAACCAGCCAAGGCCGGTGACGCGGCCAAGGGCAGCGTGCCGTTTGAAGCCGCGCTCCAAAAACTTGAGGGCGTGGTAGAAGCCATGGAAGCGGATGATTTGCCATTGGAAACGCTTCTCGCCAAATACGAGGAAGGCGCGCGGCTGGCAAAACTCTGTCAGGAGAAACTCGCCGAGGCCGAGGTCAAAATCCAGCAACTGGAAAAATCGGCTGCGGGCGAATTGAAGCTCAAGCCGCTGGAAGTCGACGCCGAGCCGTAACCCGCCGCCGGGGCAAAAACCTGGCAGCTGTTTGATTTTACCCGAAATTTTATTAAACCAACTATGAGTCGTTACTTGGACATGGTGGACAGCCCGGAGCACGTCAAAAAACTGACGGTGCCGCAATTGCAGGAACTCGCCGGCGAAATCCGCACCGAGCTGATCGAGGGCCTCGCCAAAGGCGGCGGCCATCTCGGCCCGAACCTCGGTGTCGTCGAACTTTCCATCGCGCTGCACAAGGTTTTCACCACCCCGAAGGACAAGTTTGTCTGGGACGTGAGCCATCAGGTTTATGTCCACAAGATTTTGACCGGTCGGAAAAAACGGTTTCGCACCATCCGCCAGACGGACGGACTGAATGGCTTTGCCCTCCGCACGGAAAGCGAGCACGACAGCTTCGGTGCGGGTCACGCGGGCACGGCGCTCTCTGCCGCGCTCGGCATGGCGGCGGCACGCGACAAGCGCGGCACGGATGAAAACGTTGTTGCCATTTTCGGCGACGCAGCGCTGACAAACGGTATTTCCTTCGAGGCGATGAACAACGTCGCGCACACGACGAAGAAATTCATCGGCATCCTCAACGACAACGAATGGAGCATCGCCAAGAACGTCGGCGCGATTTCCGGCTACCTCAACAAGCTCATCACGAATCCGCGTTACAACCAGCTCGCGAAGGATTTTGAAAGTTTCGTGCGGCGGTTGCCTAAAGGCGAGCTTGCGCTGCAGCTCGCGCATCGCGCCGAGGGCGGCCTCAAGGGCGCGCTGACCGGCGTCGGTTTGAATCGCTCCACCAGCCTCGTGGAATCCGACGGACGCGGCGGCCACGGCTCGCCAGTTTTGTTTGAGGAAATGGGCCTGCGCTATCTCGGCCCGATTGACGGCCACGATCTGCCGCTGCTCATCAGCACGCTGGAATTTGCGAAGACGTGCGACCATCCGATCGTCATCCATGTTTTGACGCAAAAGGGCAAAGGCTACGAAGCCGCGCTGAAGCAGCCGGAGAAATTCCACGGTCTCGGCCCCTACAACGCCGCCACCGGCGAAACGCCCGCCGCCAAACCCGGCACGCCGCCGATGTATCAAGACGTGATGGGCCAGACTTGTGTAAAGCTGGCGAAGAAAAACGAAGCGGTTGTCGGCCTCACCGCCGCGATGCCCAGTGGCACCGGCATGAAGCATCTCGAAAAGGCGATGCCCGAGCGCTACTACGACGTCGGCATCGCCGAAGAACATGGAGTCATTTTTGCCGCCGGCATGGCGACGATGGGTTTGCGCCCGATTGTGGCGATTTATTCCAGCTTCCTCCAGCGCGCCTACGACTGCATTCATCATGACGTTTGCTTGCAGGATCTCCCGGTGATTTTCTGCATGGACCGCGCCGGCCTTTCCGCCAACGACGGCCCGACACATCACGGCATTTTCGACATCTCTTATCTCCGCTGTTTCCCGAACGTCGTCGCCATGGCACCGGCCAACGAGGACGAACTCGCGGACATGATGTTCACCGCCACGACCGTGAATCACCCCACGTTCATCCGCTACCCACGCGGTGCGGCGGAAGGCGTGCAAGTGAAAGACGAGCCAGCGCTGATCGAAGTCGGCAAGGCCGTTGTGCAGCAGAATTTTGCCAATAACGGCGGGCGCAAGGTCGCGCTGTTCGGTCTCGGCCCCATGAACGCCATCGCCAAGAAAGCCGCCGCGCAACTCACGGCGGACGGCTACGACGTCGCGGCCATCAACCCGCGCTTCACCAAGCCGATTGACGCGGCGGTGCATGAACAGTTCGGGCGCGAGGCGGATTTGGTCGTGACGCTGGAAGACCACGTGCTCATGGGCGGTTACGGCTCGGCGGTGCTGGAAGTCTTCAGCGAACAGACCGTGAAGACACCGGTGGTGCGCATCGGCTGGCCCGATCAATTCATCGAACACGCCACCACGCAGGACGAACTCCGCAATAAATACGGCCTGTCCGTCGCGAACGCTGTGGCCCAGGTGAAAACGCATTTCGGCGACACTACTTCCTCGGCGAAGCTGGTAGGCGGGGCGTAAATCAGCAATGCCTTTTGCTGCAGATCAAGTAGTTATTCTCCTATGCCCAGCGGTGGCATAGGGCAATCCAGCGTATCAGCCACGGCGCGAAGAAGTTCGGCTTCCGCCTCCAAAATCACGCCGTCGGCACCCACCACGCGGGCGCAGGCTTCGAGCAGATTCTTTTTGATGATCGGCACGGCGAGCGCCAATCGGTTCAGCGCGGCGTCAATTTGCTCCACACCGCATTGTTCGCGCGGCAGCAATTCGAGCGGCACGGCAGCGGGCGCGCGAAGAAACGGCGTCCCGGCGTCAAAGGCTTTTTGAATTTCGCCGGCGTCGTTGATGCCGACATTCGCCAGCGCGGACAACACCACCGCGCAATCCGGCACCAGTGGCTTGAGTGTGTAGAATTGCACCGGTGTCGATTGCACCGCGCCGAATTTGGAAGCGAGATGACAAAGAACGATTTTTTGCAGGACGAATTCAAACAGCTCGATCTTTCCGTCGCTGCCGACTAACCATTCGAGCGTGTCCTTGAATTGCTTGAACTGCTCCGCTGTAAGATTGTGCAGCGCGCCATTGGCCAGATTGACCAGCGGCAGCCGCGCGCGTCTGGCCACGGCGGCAACTTCAGGAAACAGCGCGGCGGTCTTTTCGCCGATGGTGGCGGAAGTGCGTTGGCCGATTTCAGCAAGCTGTTCCGTGCGGAGTTTTTCGTCAGCATCCAACAGCAGCGCGTAAATCAACGCCGTGGCGGCAAGCGGGTCACGGGCGGCGGCGCGAAGATTTTCCGGTAGGGAATCGCGCAACTGCTCAGCGTATTTCAGGTGCAGCGGCGAAGGATTGCCAAGGCTTGGCAGAACGGTGGCGGAACGGATGACCGGTGGACGTTCGGCGTCTTCCAGCGCAGCCGCACCGGTCAGGGCGGTGCCGACGTTCCGCAATATTTCCGGCACCGGCGAGTGATGCGCCAGTTCGTCCAGCGCAGCGTGCTTGACGGTTTCAGCCAGTTCAGGTTTAAGCGGCGGAAATTTACCGTCCCACGCCGGATCAATCGCATGGATGCGCTCGGGAATCGGCGGGTGCGTGGCAAACGCACCGAACAGCGCGTCGCCGAGACCGTTGCCAAAAAACATGTGGCACATGTCCGGCGCATGTTCGGATTCCAGTTTTGAACCGAAACCGTAACGGCCGATTTTCTGGAGCGCGCCGGAAAGTCCGCCGGGGTTGCGAGTGAACTGCACCGATGAAGCATCGGCCAAAAATTCACGTTGCCGGCTGACGGCAGCCTGGATCAGCCGGCCGAAGAAAACACCAATCGCGCCGAGGATGACGAGCGCGAGGCCGAAAAGCGGCAGCGCGTTGTTGCGGTCGCGTCCGCCGCGCGTGTTCAGCAGAATGCGTCCGATGGTGGCGAGGCAGAACAATCCGAAGATGACGCTGATGAGCCGGAGGTTGAGCCGCATGTCGCCATTTAAAACATGGCTGAATTCGTGGCCGATGACGCCCTGCAATTCGTCGCGTGACAGCATCTCGATGCAGCCGCGCGTCACGCCGACGGCGGCATCACCCGTGGAATGGCCGGCGGCAAAGGCGTTGATACCGCGCTCGTTTTCCAGCACATACACCTGCGGCATCGGCACGCCGGACGCGATGGACATCTCCTCGACTACATTGAGCAGCTTACGTTCATTCGCGTCGGTGGTGGTCTGACTGACCAGCCGTCCACCCATGAGCGTCGCCACTGCACTGCCACCGGCGGCAAGCTCGTGGGTCTTGTAGGCGCTGCCGAGAAAAATCACCGCCAGCACGCCAACCGTCGCACCGAAGAATACTTTGGGATTCCAGAGGGAAAACGGCACCTGTGCCGCGTCGTAATTGTAGTAGCCGTGATGTGTTTTGGCCTGCACGCCGGCGAAAACAATCAAGGCGATGAAATATATCGCAACGATGAGCAAGGCCACGGCAACCACAAAATATAGCACCAGCCACTTGGTCTTGCGGTGCGCACGGGCTTGTTGCTCGAAGAAGTCCATCTTGAATCAGCCGAAACCACCTCACATCGGCTCCAGCAAACGTTTCAAGAAAATGAAACCTTCGGTGCGTCCTTCTGCTCAGGCTTGTCAACCACGAACAGCTCCGCCGTCGCGAAATTGAACATGCCGGCGATGAGGTTGCTCGGGAACACTTCGCGTTCGGTGTTGTAGGTCATCACGGAATCGTTGTAGGCCTGCCGCGCGAAGGAAATTTTGTTTTCCGTCGAGGTCAATTCCTCGGTGAGCTGCATCATGTTCTGGTTGGCCTTGAGGTCGGGATATTGTTCGCTCACGACCATGAGACGGCTCAAGGTGCCGGCTAGTCCGCTTTCGGCGGCGATGAGGTTTTTGACCGCACCGGCATCGCCGGGGTTGCTCGCGGCGGCTTTGGAGGCGGCGTAGGCGATATTACGGGCGGCGGTCACGGCTTCGAGCGTGCCGCGTTCGTGCGCCATGTAGCCCTTGGCGGTCTCGACGAGGTTTGGAATGAGGTCGTAGCGGCGCTTGAGCTGGACGTCTATCTGCGCGTAGGCGTTTTTGTAGCGGTTGCGCATCGTCACGAGCTTGTTGTAAATGCCAACCACCATGCCGCCAAAAATCAGGGCGACCAGCACCAATCCACCGAGAACGACAATCAACAGTATTCCAGCAGTCATAATAATCCTTTCGTTAAGTTCACTGATAGTCTTACCAAACCACGGCGGCGGGCAATGATAATTTTGCCCAAAAATTGGAATCAGGGCACCACTTCCACCGGCATGCCGACCCAGACCAGTTTCAGCAGGTATTCCGCATCCCAGTTCGCCAGCCGGAAACAGCCGTGCGATTCCGTCCGCCCGACCTGCTCCGGATTCGGCGTGCCGTGCATCCCATAACCCGGCTTGTCGAGGCCGATCCACGCATTGCCGACGGGATTGTTCGGCCCCGGCTGCAAAATCAATTTGTGACCGATGGCCTGCGCTTCCGGCGACTCAGGAAACACCGCCGGGTCAAACGTATAATTCGGATGCGGCGCAACAACGGCCACATGCAATTCACCCACCGGGCGCTTCTCGACTTTGGCCGCGATGCTGCACGGACAATGCAGCAGCAGATTCGTCGTCGCGCCGAACGCCTCCAGATATTTTGCCGACAGGTGAATGATCACGAACGCCGCCGGTTCCGCCGGTTCCGGATAATTCACCGCCGGTATTTTCAAAACCGTTCCGGCGGAAACATTTGTCCAATTCACGCCAGGATTCAGTTTTTGGATGAGCAACGGATACGCATGGGCCGCTTCCGCGACGAGTTCCAGGATCGTTTCGTAGTCCAGCGCCGTCTGCTCTGATTTGGCGAGCCAGGTCTTGCCCAACGGCTGCAAACGAGCAAGGTCGTTTGTCGTCACGATGTAATTCGTCAGTAACGGAGCGTCGAGCGTCAACACCGGTCGCGTATTTGTGTCCAGCGATGCGGTTTCAGATAAATTTTGCGACCGCTGGAACGCCGCGATGGCCGCGCGCGTCTGCGAACCGATGGCCGCGTCCAGCGAGCCCGGCGAAATTGCCCGCCGCGCCAACGCCACCTGCGCCTCAAAGCCATCGCGCACCGGACGCGGAAAATCCGCCACCGTTTGCGGCGCAATGACGATGGGTTTGATTTCCTTCTTTGTCCCCGGCCTGACAACAGGAGCCGTTGAAATTGCCGACGCAGGAGTTTTGTGACGGGAAGCTTTTTCGGGATGGCGCGCATGCCACCAAAGCCAGACAATCGCCGCGATCACCGCCACCAGCAGCAACACTGCAAGCAAATCGCCAAAACTACGGCGGCGGGCAGCGGTTTTTTCCAAAATCGGCACGCCGTCAATTTAACCGGCACATCCGGCCAACCCAAGTTTGATTTGCGTCAGAGCCGCAGCACTGCGTCGCCAATCAGCTTCGCCGCATTTTCGTAACCAACGAGGCTGGTGTTGATGGTGAGGTGATATTTCAACGGGTCATTGATGTCGGCATTGAAATACGTCTTGAGATAACGTGCCCGCGACTGCTCTTCCTCGATGCAGAATTTCCGCGCCTCGGCCGGAGACTTGTTATCGTCGCGGCAAATGCGTTCAATCCGATCTTCCAGCGGCGCGACCAACCGGACGTGCAAGACGTGCGACAGTTTGCCCGTGATGATATTCCCGCCGCGACCAATGATAATGACGCCGCCCAGTTCGGCGAATTTCAAAACGGTTTCGGAAGTCTGCAACACCAATTTTTGCACCGCTGGTCGCGCGCCGACGATTTCCGCAATCATGTCTTCCAGCGCCGACATCCGGTCTTCCGGCAAAGTCTTCGCGAGATACGCCGGCAGATTGTGATCGGCCAGCACCTGATCCATCAGGTTGCGATCGAAGATGGTCCACGGCGCGTTCTGCGGCGGCGCGTGCTGCTGAAGATACGCGGCAAGTTTTTCGGCGACATGCACCGCGCCACAACCCGCTTGACGGGAAATGGTCACGGCCCGACGCAAACCCACCGGCGTCACCGCACGCCTGGCAGGAGCACTCTGGCTGTTGATGAAGGAGAGACAACGGTCCAATGATGCATTAATCATAAATCACCTCGTGGTTCTAACCTACCTTAAGCCCGTATTTCCCTAAATATCAAGTCCCAACAGATGATTTGAAGCAAACTAATCCGCCGAATTAATTCGCCTCGCGCCACAAAATTTCATTGTAAGCGCTGGCAATCTGATCCACGAGCGGCGACGGCGCGACCGGTTGACCGTCATAAGCGGCAACCGGAATGATGCCCAACGCGCTCTGTGTGACGAAGATTCCTTCCGCCTTCCGCAGATGCTCCGGCTTGATGACACGTTTGTTCACGGCGAAGCCGAGCGACTGGCAAATCTCCAAAACCACCGCCCGTGTGATGCCCGGCAACACGCCGCGCCCGGTCGGCACAGTGCAAACGGCGTCGTGATAAATCCAAAAAATATTTCCGCCGGCTGTCTCCGCGACCTCGCCGTTCGTGTTCAGCAGCAGCGCCTCGTCCGCACCCTGCTCTTCCGCCTCGGCGCGCGCCAGCACGTTCAGGATTTTGCTCGTGGTCTTGAACGCCGCCAGGGCGTCGCCCGCAGGTATGCGATAGGAAGCCGTCGCGAGACTCCACTGTAACGGTTCATCGGGATTTTGTGGCGGCAACGAATGCAGCGTCATCGCCAACGTCGGCACACCACAATTTTTCGGCGAATAACCACGGGCACCGGCACCGCGCGTCAGCGTCAGGCGCAAGACGGCTTCGGGTAGATCATTTTTTGCAATGAGCTGTGCGGCGAACTTCTGAATCTCCCTCGGCTCGAACGGCAGTTTGATTTTCAGGAAATCCGCGCCGCGCGACAATCTTTCCAAATGCTGCGCAAAGCGGAATGGTTTTCCGTTCGCCACACGCACCGTTTCAAACAAGCCGTCGCCCAGCAGAAATCCGCGGTCGTTCAAAGGCACGACGGCTTCCGTTTCGGGCAAAATTCTTCCGTTGAGAAAAACGAACATGCTTCGTCTGGTTCCTTATCGGCGAAGAATTACGCGAGTTGCGCCGTTTCGGCGAGGAAAAACTTACACGGGCAATTTTTTACCGACGAGCGGCTGCCTGAATTCCAACGCCGCCATAAATCCCCGCGCCTTGGCGAGCGTTTCCTCGAATTCGGATTCGGGATTCGAGTCGGCGACAATACCCGCACCGACGTTGAAATAAGCCCGCCCGTCTTTGCAGACCGCCGTGCGGATGGCGATGCTCAACTGGCTTTCACGATTGAGGCCAAGATAGCCGATGCAGCCGCAATACGGTCCGCGCGAAACCGGTTCCAACTCGTCAATGATCTCCATCGCCCGGAATTTCGGCGCGCCCGTGATGCTGCCGCCGGGAAAACTCGCAGCGAGCGCGGCGAAATGCGTGACATCTTTGCGCAATCGCCCTTCCACAGTGGAAACCAGATGTTGCACCTGCGCGAACTTTTCGAGCTTCGCCAGTTCCGGCACGGTGACTGAACCGTATTCACAGACGCGGCCCAGATCATTCCTTAACAAATCCGTGATCATCACCAGTTCGGCGAGTTCCTTGGCGCTGGTCTGCAATTCATAGGCCAGTTGCGCGTCGCGATCAGTGTCGGCGGCGCGCGGGCGGGTGCCTTTGATGGGGCGCGTGATGATGTGCGAACCGCTCAGACGCAGAAACTGTTCCGGCGAGGAGGAGGCGAGTTGGAAATCTCCGGCATCAAGAAACGCGCTGAACGGCGCGGGCGAAACAGTCGCCAGAGACTGAAACAATTCCCAGCCAGAACAATCCATTTTTGCCGTCAACCGGTGCGAAAGATTGACTTGATAAATATCGCCGTTCCGGATGTAGCGTTGCGCACGCTCCACGGTGGCGATGAATTCAGCGCGGGAAAGATTTGATTTGATTTCAACCGCAGAGGCGCAGAGGCGCGCAGAAGAGAAATTACTTATCTCTGCGTCACTACGCCTCTGCGTTAAAATTTCTTGCCAAAATTCCAACCGCTCCCCTGCCCGCTTTTCGCAACGCGAACCGTCCGCGTCCAAGCCGGTGGAAATGACCGTGACCTGACCGAGCTGATGGTCGAACACCACAACGCTGTCGTAAAAGCCGACGTGGCAGTCGGGCAGTTCCAGATCATTGACCGCGCGCCGGGGGAGTTTGGGTTCTGTGAAATTCTTCAGGTCGTAGCCCCAATAGCCGAACGCGCCGCCCAGCGGGAACGGCGAGTCAATCTCCTCCAACAATTCATAACGCGCCATGAGCGTATCGAGCACGCGCCATGGATTGCCAAACTGGGTTTGGGGGTTGGGAGTTGGGGGTCGGGAGTTGGGGAACGAAATCTCGCACCGCGAACCGGACGATATGAAAGTCAGAAACGGAAATGCCGCAACAAACGAATAGCGTGCCGACGCCGACTGAAACGAATTGCTCCGCAACAGAACAATCCCCAATCCGCAATCCGCAGCCCGCAATCGCTCGACCAGCGATTCCGGCGTGTAGGGCGTGGGAATGACCTGGAGCAACGGACGCATCTCTTAAAAAGCAACGGTCAAATTTATTTTGGTAAACGGTTTGTCGCCGGTGAATTCGACAAACCGGTGAGCCGCAAGTCGTCCATCTGGCACAAATCGCTTTTGCAGGTGCTTTTCGGATTTCTGCCAGGAATTTTATCGAGAAATTTGTTCACCAATTCGACAAGATTCGTGTCCTCGGCCTTATAGGGATAACTCTGATGATAAACTTTCACCGAAGTCAACCAGCGGTCGCGCGCCAGCCGCGTTTTTTCATCCGGTTTAAACCGGACATATTCGTCCCAACTCGCAATGGCGGTCAGTGCGCCGTCCATTTGCATTTCCAAATGTTGGATGGCGGCGTTGGTGTCGTTTAACCTCAGCATGGCCAGCGTGTTAGCAGCCATCGCTGCCTGAGCAGCGGTTTCTATCTCCTTGGAAATTTCCAAGCGCGAGAAAGCCCGACTCGCCCACAGAAAGCCGCCAAACGCGCCCGCCCCGCAACTCACGACGGCCACCATGGCAAACACCAAGAATTTTTTCATTTCATTTCCCCTCAATTCATTTTCACGCAAACGCCGTCGGCAGCACACCGGGCGTGCCAAGCCGCCGTTCGTAATCGCGGATGAGTTCCACCACTTCCTCGGGACTGTCGGTGATGGACAACAAGTCCAGATCACCGCCGCCGATGAATTTATTTTTTTGCGCCAGCTCCTTCTTCATCCATTGAAGCAACCCTTCCCAATGCTCGCGACCGAAGAGGATCAGCGGGAACTGCGGGATGCGCTCCGTCTGCACCAGCGTCAGCACCTCAAAAAATTCATCCAGCGTCCCAAAGCCGCCGGGCATGAACACAAAGCCGAGGCTGTATTTCACGAAGCAGACCTTGCGGGCAAAAAAATAGTGGAAATGAATTGGCATATTGGTGAAGCGGTTGCCGTTCTGTTCGTGCGGCAACTCGATGTTCAGGCCCACGGATTTGCCGCCGGCCTGCGCCGCCCCCTTGTTGGCCGCCTCCATGATGCCGGGCCCGCCGCCGGTGACAACGGCGAGGTTGTGCTTGGCAAGCCCTTTGCCGATCTCCACGGCGGCGCGATAATACTTGTCCGTGGGCTTCGTCCGCGCAGACCCAAAAATCGTCACCGCCGGGCCGACGTGCGACATCGTTTGAAACGAATCCACAAATTCCGCCATGATGCGGAAAATCCGCCAGGGATCCTCTTGAATGAAACCGTTGCCGTTACTCATGGCGTCACGTTAATCCGCCGGTAAAAATAAACAAGCCGGAGAATCAAAATTCTCCGGCTTGTTGATTCCTCCTGACCGTTCAGGAACAGCCAAGACTTTCACCGCAGTTCGGGCACTTATAACAGGCCCCGTTGCGAATGGTGATGTGACCGCAGTTCGGACAGCTCGGCGCGTCCTGCTGGTTGGTGATCATCTGCGTCAAGCTCGCGGCGCGGCGCACGGCAACCGGCTGGTTCTTCAATTCAATGACTTCCGTGTCCTCATTGACCGCCAGCAGTTCCGGCACGGGGCGATTCACTTTTTTTTTGATCTCCTCGGCGAGTCCGGGCATGACCAGCTCCGGCTGCGCGCGCGTAGCGGTGATGCTATCGCGGTAGCCGGGGATGAACTGGATCGCCATCCAACGGAAAACGTAGTCGGTGATGGACGAGGCGTTGCGGATTTCCGGATTCTTGGTGAAACCACTCGGCTCGAAGCGCTGATGGGCAAACTTCTTGACGAGGGCTTCCAGCGGCACGCCGTATTGAAGCGCCATGCTGGTCAGGGTGCCGATGCTGTCCATCAGGCCGCCGATTGTGGAACCTTCCTTGGCCATCGTGATAAAGAGTTCGCCGGGCGTCTCGTCTTCAAACAAGCCCACGGTGAGATAACCTTCGTGGCCGGCGATGTCGAACTTGTGCGTGACGGCTTTGCGCGTCTCCAGCAGTTTACGGCGGAGCGGCTTACCGGCTTCGTTGTTCAGATGCGCGACGAGGGCTTCGAGCTCCTTGATGCGCGCTGACATCTCGGAGACGAGCACGCCTTCGTTGTCGGTCTTGGCCACGCCGTCGTTGGTCTTCTTGGTGTTCAGCGGTTGCGAGCGCTTGGAACCGTCGCGATAGATGGCGACGCACTTAAGTCCCATCTTCCACGCCTGAACATAGGTGTCACGAATCTCGGCAACAGTGCATTCGTTGGGCATGTTGACCGTCTTTGAAATGGCACCGCTGATGAACGGCTGCGCGGCACCCATCATCTTGAGATGCGCCATGTAACCGATGCTGCGTTTGCCCTTGGCCGGCTTGAACGCGCAGTCGAATACGGGAAGATGTTCGGCCTTCAAACCACTCTTGATGGTAGTGCCGTTTTCCTCGACGTCTTCAATGGTGTCGTGCTTCTCGATATGCGCGATGATTTGGGTGACGGTCGCGGCGTCGTAACCCAAACGGCGCAGAGCATCGGGCACACCGCGATTGACGATCTTCAACATCCCGCCGCCAGCGAGCAATTTGTATTTGACGAGCGCGATATCGGGTTCGACGCCGGTGGTATCGCAGTCCATGAGGAAGGCAATCGTGCCGGTGGGCGCGAGCACGGTGACTTGGGCATTGCGATAGCCGACTTCCTTGCCGCGCGCTAGGGCGCGGTCCCAGCACTTGCGAGCTTCGTCCTTGAGATATTTGAATTCCGCGCTGGGCTGGATTTGTTCCACGGCTTCGCGGTGAAGTTTGATGACCCCGAGCATGGATTCGACGTTGTCCTTGGCGACGGTCTTCGCCACCCCGGCGCAACGCGCATCGCGATAGCCGGCAAACGGACCGACATCGGCGGCGAGTTCAGCGCTCTGCGTGTATGCTTCACCGGTCATGACGGCAGTGATGGCTCCCGCCAAAGCGCGGCCTTCATCGCTGTCGTAAGGTAAACCGTAGCTCATGCACAGGGAGCCGAGATTCGCGAAGCCGAGGCCGAGCGTGCGGAAGATGTGGGAATTCTCGGCAATGTCCTTCGTGGGATAGCTGGCGTTGTCCACGAGAATTTCCTGCGCGGTAATATAAATGCGAACGGCGGCCTTGAAGCGCTCGATGTCGAACACGCCGTCTTCGCGCTTGAACTTCATCAAGTTGAGCGACGCGAGATTGCACGCGGTGTTGTTGATGAACACATATTCGCTGCACGGATTCGTGGAGTGAATCGGCTCGGTGCCCTTGCAGGTGTGCCATTTCTGGATGGCACCGTCGTATTGGATGCCAGGATCGCCGCAAATCCAAGTGCCTTCGGCAATCTGGTCGAGGAGCTTGCTCGCGTCCTTTTTCTGGAGCGGCTTGCCGTCCTTGATGGCGCGCGTCCACCATTCCTTGCCGCCGAGCGCCGCTTCAAAAAACTCGTCACTGGCACGAACAGAAAGGTTTTCGTTCTGATACATCACGCTGCCGTAAGCGTTGCCGTTGTAGGAACCATCGTAGCCCTGCTCGATCAACGCCCACGCCTTCTTTTCCTCGGTCTGCTTGGCGGTGATAAATTCCTCGATGTCGCCGTGCCAATCGCGCAGGGTGTTCATCTTCGCGGCGCGGCGGGTTTTGCCGCCGGACTTCACGACGTTGGCCACCTGATCATAAACTTTCAGGAAGCTCATCGGCCCACTGGGTCGGCCGCCACCGGAAAGTTTTTCCCGGCTGGAACGGATGGGCGTCAAATCGGTGCCGGTGCCGGAACCATACTTGAACAACATCGCTTCGCTGTAGGCGAGGTGCATGATGGATTCCATGTTGTCCTCGACCGACTGGATGAAGCACGCACTGCCCTGCGGATATTCGTATTGCGTCGCAGCACGTTCGGCCTGCTTGGTCTTGCGGTTGAAGAACCAGTTGCCCTTGCTGGAATTTTTGCCAATGCCGTATTCGTGATAAAGACCGACGTTGAACCACACCGGCGAATTGAACGCGCCGTATTGATTCAGACAAAGCCAGGTGAGTTCCTGATAAAAAACCTCGCCATCTGCCTTGGAAAAATAACCGTCCTTGATACCCCAATCCGCGATCGTTCGGGTGATGCGGTGGATGAGCTGGCGCACGGAGGTTTCACGCTCGCTGGTGTGCTGCTCGCCGTAAAAATATTTTGAAACGACAACCTTGGTGGCGAGAACAGACCAAGACTTCGGCACCTCCACGTTTTCCTGTTTGAAGATCACCTTGCCGGCATCGTCGGTGATCTCGGCAGTGCGCTTGTCCCATTCGATCTGGTCGAAGGGGTTCACTTTGGCGTCGCTAAAAACGCGGTCAATGCGCAGCGACTTTTTGGCGGCGGACTTGGTCGGTTTCATGGCACGGGTGGCGGAAACTTTGGTGTTGCTACGGCTGGCGGCTTTCGGGGCTGGCGCCGAGACATCCTCACGGGCATCAATCATGGTATACTCCAGGTTAATTTTTCAGGACTTATCCAGCAGGCTTCAAGCGAGACAGAAACACCACCGGGATTCAAAAAACTGACGATTTTAGCGAAAAACTGAATTTTCCATCAAAACCGACTTTCCCCTACTAATTGGGGAACGCTGGCCATCCTGACACCATATGTTGTGGCCTACAAGAAAAATTTACAAAAAAGTTACGAATGTGATATTCACAAATAAAATCAAGGGAATCGTCGCAGTTTCACGACAAAAAACCGACTTATTCACAGGCGGAGAACAAAAATTATCGGCGACCTTTGGCGCGATTACTGCCCCGCGCACCTGAAATTTTGGAAGATTTCTTGCCGCGCTTGAAACTGGGGCGCGGACTGGCGCTGGAACCGAATTTCGCCACCACCTTCTCGTGCGCCGGCTTGAATTTCCGTTTCGGCTCGACGGTTTTGGGACGCGCCTTCGGCACCAGCACAATCGGACAGCCTTCATAACCGAACGCCGTGCGCATTTCATTGGCGAGATGTTTTTTGTATTGATCGGAAAAAAGTTCGTCGCGGTTCACAAACAACAGAAACGTCGGCGGCGCCTGCCGCACCTGCGTGGCATAATAAAATTTCAAACGATGCCCCATGTTGCTCACCGGCTGACGGCGCTCGACGGCATCGTGAATCGTGCGGTTCAAAATCGAGGTCGGAATTTTTTGCTGCAACTGCGACGCCACATACCGAACCGCCTCCAGCAAACGGTCGAGGTGAAAACCGGATTTCGCTGACGTGAAGATCACCGGCGCATAGTCGAGGAAAAATAATTTCCGCTGCACCCACTGGCCGAACTCGCCCAGCGTGGTCAACGCCTTCGCCTGTCCCTCCGTGCGCTTTTTGGCATTACGCTTTTCAATTTCCTCCGCGCGCAGTTTCTGCACATCGTCGGCGAACAAATCCCATTTGTTGATGACGATGATGCACGCCCGGCGTTGCTCGACGATGGTATCGGCGATTTTTTTATCCTGCTCGGTGACTCCCGCTTCGGCGTCAATCACCAGCACCGTGATGTCGCTGCGCGCGATGGAATCCTGAGCGCGCTGCACGCTGAAAAATTCCACAGAGTCATCCACCTGCCGTGTTTTTCTCATGCCGGCGGTATCAATCAAAATGTAATTCTGCCGCACGCCATCGGCTTCGACCTCAAACGGCACGTCCACCGAATCGCGCGTCGTGCCGGCGATGGGCGAAACGATGACGCGCTGTGAATTGGTGAGCGCATTGATGATAGATGACTTGCCGACATTCGGCCGGCCGACGATGGCGATCTTCAGCGGCCCCTCGCGTTTGGCCTTGTGTTCGGGAATTTTCCCGTCGGCAGCAACCATATCGGCGATTACCTCAACGGACTCGGCCAGTTCTTCCGCCTTCTTTTCCGGCAACAGCGCCGTCGCCGCATTCATCAGCCGCTCCACGCCCAGGCCGTGAATGGCACTGACCGGGAAAACCTTCTCGAATCCAAGCGCGGAAAATTCATACGCGTCCTTTTCCGCAGCGAACGTATCCACCTTGTTTGCCGCCACCAAAATCGTCTTGCCGCTTTCGCGCAACCGCTGCGCCACCTCGCGGTCGAGCGGCACGATGCCGTCCTGCACATTCACCACAAGGATGATGACATTGGCCGCGTCAATCGCCATCTGCACCTGCTCGATGGCGGCCTTGACAATGATATCGCCCGATTTTTCGCCGCGCAAAAGGCCGATGCCGCCGGTGTCCACCAGCGTGAATTCATAGCCGCCCCACTCCGCCTCCGCCGTCACGCGGTCGCGCGTCACGCCAGGCATATCATGCACGATGGCGATGCGCTTGCCGGCGATGCGGTTGAATAACGCGGACTTGCCGACATTCGGCCGACCGACAATGGCGATGAGATTTGACACGCTGACAGCATAAATTCATTTGCTGGAAAAACCAGATTGAACTGCCGCCTTGTTTTCGGGTCTGATTTTGCCGACAATCTCCGCGCCGCATGAACCAGACGCTCATCATCGTGCCGACCTACAATGAACGGGAAAACCTTCCGCGCATGGCTGCCAAGCTGTTGTCCCTGCCAGTTCCGGTGGACGTGCTGGTGGTGGACGACAATTCGCCCGACGGCACCGGCAAACTCGCCGATGAACTCGCCGCCAAGCATCCGCAAATCCACGTTTTGCACCGCTCGGAAAAAAACGGCCTGGGCCGCGCCTACATCGCCGGGTTCAAGTGGGCGCTGGAGAAAAACTACGAATTTATTTTTGAGATGGACTGCGATTTTTCGCACGATCCGGACGAGATTCCAAATTTCCTGAAGGCAGCGGAGAAAAACGACCTGGTGCTCGGGTCACGCTATTCCGGCGGCGTGCGGGTCATCAACTGGCCGCTCAAACGTCTCATGTTGAGCCGTTGCGCCGGCATTTACGTCTGGATTATCACCGGGCTGCCATTCACCGACCCGACTGGTGGCTTCAAATGCTTCCGCCGCCGCGCACTTCAGGCCATCAATCTGGAGGTCGTCCACTCCAACGGCTACAGCTTTCAGATTGAAATGACGCACCGGCTCTGGCGCACCGGATTTGCGGTTACGGAAGTTCCCATCATCTTCACAGAACGTGTGCAGGGCGCTTCCAAACTGTCGCGCGGGATTGTCACCGAAGCATTCTGGATGGTCTGGTGGCTCTGGCTGCAAAACGGCCTGCGCCGCTGGCCGCGCCAGAAAAAATAATCAGCTTTTCAAAATCGTCGCACCCGCGGCGGGACGGGAACTGAAAATGGTCGCGTCAATGCCAGTTTTCTTTTTGTATTCGGCGGCGATGATTTTGGAAATGCTTTCAACCGCGCTGGCTTTGACCAACGCCACGCAACAACCACCAAAGCCCCCGCCGGTCATGCGGCTGCCGTAAACGCCGTCCTTCGCGCCGATGTCCTCGGCAATTTCCACGACGGCGTCGAGTTCGGCGCAGCTCACTTCGTAATCATCCTTGAGCGCGTAGTGGCTGGCATACATCAACTGACCGACCGCCGGCCAGTTGGACTGGCGGACGCCTTCGGCCGCATGTGTGGTGCGCTCGATTTCGCCGATGACATGGCGGGCGCGGCGATAAACCAGTTCGGACAATTTGCCTTTGTTCTTTTCCAACTGTTCAGCGGTCACGTCGCGCAGCGATTTTACGCCGAGCTTGGCGGCGGCTTCCTCGCACTGCGCGCGGCGTTCGGCATATTCGCCGCCGCTCAATTCGTGTTTCACGTTCGTGTTGATGATGAGCAGCGCGACGAACGGATCGCTCATCGGCACCAACTCGGTTTTGCGCGTGCGGCAGTCGAGCAGCAGCAGATGGCCTTCCTTGCCGAGCGCGGAAATAAATTGATCCATGATGCCGCAGGGCACGCCGGCGAAATCGTGTTCGGCCTTCTGCGCGAGCAGCGCCTTTTCAATCGGGTCAATCGCCTTGCCGGTCGCGGCTTCCATCAGGGTCGCCGTGCAGACTTCGAGCGCGGCGCTGCTGCTCAAGCCGCCGCCGAGCGGCACGGTGGAGAGGAACGCCACGTCGAGCGCGGGAATTTTCACGCCGCGATTTTGAAAGCCGCACAGCACGCCGCGAATATAGTTCGACCATTTCGGCTGTCCCTTGGTGACGGGCGCGGTGACGTCAATCTGAGCGGATTCCCTGAAGTTCGCGTCGTAGACGGAAACTTTTCCCGGCGCGCTAGCGGCGTCGGCGGCCATGATGGCGTAGCGTTCAATGGCCATCGGCAGGACGAAGCCGTCGTTGTAGTCGGTGTGTTCGCCGATGACGTTGACGCGGCCCGGCGCGGCGACAATCCAGCGCGGCGCGCGGCCGTAGTGTTTTTGAAATTCAGCGGCGATGTGGGCGGTCAGTTCTTTGAGCGTCATAAAAATCTTTGTTTGGCGGTGATAATAAAAATGGCGGCGGCGATCAGCCAGCCGCCATTGGTCAATTGCTTGCCGTG
>Ga0208872_1000184_pt1 | contig 56482 bp, 44 predicted proteins | sample CryBogCBH12Aug08_FD_185508 | JGI IMG/M metagenome (GOLD analysis project Ga0208872, IMG submission 185508) | Freshwater microbial communities from Crystal Bog, Wisconsin, USA - CBH12Aug08 (SPAdes) | ecosystem: Environmental > Aquatic > Freshwater > Lake | place: Crystal Bog, Wisconsin, USA...
ATAAAATAGCAATGCGTTTCTGGATCATTACGTTGCTTCTTGTTTTGACCAGTATAGTAACATTGAAAATAAGATAAATCGTATACTTAATAAATTTAGAAAATAACAGAAGAAAATAATGACCCTGCAGCAAAATAATATTAGCCCTGATACTTTTCACACTAAAATGAGTTTGAAAAAACTATGTATTCTAGGAGGTGGAGAAAGTGGAATTGGTGCCGCATTATTAGCTAAGCTGTATAATTATAACGTTTTTCTAAGCGATGGTAATAAAATTAAAGAAAAATTTAGAAATGAATTATTTGAAAACGGAATTGAATTTGAAGAAGAAGGTCATACAGAAGACAAAATATTGAATGCTGATATAATTGTAAAAAGCCCTGGTATTCCAGAAAAAAATAAACTCATTCAAAAGATCAGAGAAAAAAAGATAATGCTGATTTCAGAAATTGAATTGGCTTATATGTTCAAGGGCAATAGCAAAATTATTGCAATAACCGGTAGCAATGGAAAAAGTACAACCACTTCAATGATCTGGCATATATTAAATAAGGCAGGTTTTAGCTGTGCGCTGGTTGGTAATATTGGCTACTCATTTGCAAAGCAAATTGCCGAAGATCCAAAAGAATGGTATGTAGCTGAAATTAGTTCATTTCAATTGGATGACATCAAAACATTCAGGCCGGATATAGCATTGCTTTTAAATATAACAGAAGACCATTTAGACAGGTATAATTATCAATTTGGGAATTATATAGACAGTAAATTTAAAATTATAGAAAATCAGACTAGTAAAGATTATTTCATTTATTGTGATGATGATGAAGTAATAACAAAAAAACTGGAATTACTAACCATCCATACTAACCCATTACCATTCTCTATGAAACATGAAGTAAAAAAAGGCGGCTACATCAAAGGTGATCAGATGATGTTACGCATACAAGAAGAAAGAGTAAGCATGAGTATTTATGATTTTGCATTAAAAGGCAAACACAACAACTACAACACTATGGCAGCATGTATCGCAGCCACTACAGTTGGAATCAGGAAAGAAAAAATCCGAGAGGCTGTAAAAGATTTTCAAAGTCTTGAACACCGTATGGAATTCATTGCAACTGTAAGAGGAGTCGAGTTTATTAATGACAGTAAAGCAACCAATGTAAATAGTACCTGGTTTGCACTGGAAAGTATGCAAAAGCCTACTGTTCTTATCTTAGGTGGAACTGACAAAGGAAATGATTATACATTAATAGCAGATCTTGTTAAAGAGAAAGTTAAAGGAATTGTTTGCATGGGAATTGATAATAAAAAAATATTTGCAGCTTTTAAAAACTTTGTCCCTACAATTGTTGAAACCAAATCTGCAAAAGAAGCTGTTGATGCAAGTTTTAAAATGGCCATAAAAGGTGATGTTGTTTTATTAAGTCCGGCTTGTGCCAGTTTTGATTTGTTTAAGAACTATGAAGATAGAGGTACTCAGTTTAAAGAAGCTGTAAAAGAGTTGTAAAAATTTGTTTCATGAGCAATACTGCTGATCGGTTATTTAGTGAAATTCCAACTGTAAGTGATGTAAGAGCAAATCTTATTGAACGTACTAGGGGCGATAGATATATATGGGGGTTAGTTATTTTGCTTGCTATGATTTCTGTATTGGTTGTATATAGTGCAACAGGATCACTTGCTTATAAAATGAATAAAGGGAATAATGAATTGTATTTATTTAAACAATTGGCTTTCATGCTAATGGGGATGTTGATCATTTTCTTTATGCATAGAGTTAATTATACCATTTATTCCAAAGTTGCAATGATTCTTTATATTATATCCATACCACTGTTGATTTATACATTATTTTTCGGCGCTAGAATTAATGAAGGTAGCAGGTGGATAAAACTGCCTATTATTAATATGACTTTTCAAACCAGTGATTTTGCTAAGCTTGCTTTGTTCATGTATATATCAAGGATCTTGAGCAAGAAACAGGATGTTATTAAAGATTTTAAAAATGGTTTTTTACCAGTTGTAATTCCAGTATTAATTACATGTATTTTAATAATGCCTGCAAATTTGTCGAACGCATTACTGACTGGAGCTACTTCTTTGTTATTAATGTTTATTGGAAGAATAAGTCTTAAACATATTTTTCTGGTTGTCTTAATTGCTTGTATACCAATTGCATTGATTGTTTCAGTTGCAGCAGTAACATATGAAGGAAAGAAAAAAGATAACAGCATAGAGAAAGTTTCAGAAAAAGTTAACACTTATGGCAGATTAGGAACCTGGGTGAAAAGGGTGCAGGATTTTATGTATGCTAAAGATGTTGAAACCCCATATCAGGTTCAGCAATCAAAAATTGCTATTGCAAATGGAGGTATTTTTCTTGGTCTGGGTCCTGGAAATAGCCGGCAAAGAAATTATTTACCACAAGCATATAATGATTTTATTTATTCAATAATAATTGAAGAATACGGCCTGTTGGGAGGTGTTTTTTTAATGTTTATTTATTTGTTATTCCTTTTCCGTTGTATCAGGATATTTAGAAAATGCCCTTATGCTTTTGGAGCATTTCTTTCATTGGGTTTGAGTTTTACATTAGTGATTCAGGCAATAGCGAATATGGCAGTTAATGTGAATATTGTTCCAGTTACTGGTGTAACACTACCATTAGTAAGTATGGGCGGAAGTTCATTTTTGTTTACCTGTGCTTCAATTGGAATTATTTTAAGCGTTGCAAGAAATGCTGAACAAACTGAAGGAAATGGTATAGAAATACCCGGGCTGTAGAACCAATAAAAAGAGTTTAATAAAATTGCGATACATAAATATATTATTTAAAGATATTTTAGTAAATGGGAATAATGGGTGATACTGAGCTTAAATATAATCTTGATCCAACTGAATCTTCGTCTGATTTAATTAATCATTCTTTAAAGGAAAGTAAAGTTGCAAAGAAGGTAATTATAGCAGGAGGTGGAACAGGCGGCCATATATTTCCTGCAATAGCAATTGCAAATGCCCTTAAAGCTAAAAAATCTAACATTGAAATTTTATTTATTGGGGCAAAAGGCAAAATGGAAATGGAGAAGGTTCCGGAAGCAGGATTTCGTATAATGGGATTAGATATTGCTGGTTTTAATCGTAGTTCCCTGATTAAAAACATATTATTGCCAGTAAAATTGATAAAAAGCTTTTTACAGGTAAGGAGTATATTTAAATCTTATATGCCTGATGCAGTTATAGGAGTTGGAGGTTATTCAACTTTTCCAGTTTTAAGATTTGCCCAGGCAAAGGGTATTCCAACTTTTATTCATGAGAGTAATTCTTATGCAGGAAAAGCAAATATTTTATTAGGTAAAAAAGCAACAGAAATATTTGTAGCTGTAGATGGAATGAACCGGTTTTTCCCTGCTGATAAAATTAAAATTACAGGTAATCCTATAAGAAAGGATATCTCCGGAAGTGAAATGTCTAAAGAAGATGCTTTAAAACACTTTGGATTAAAGCATAATAAACTAACAGTTTTAGTAATAGGTGGTAGTCTCGGTGCTAAAAGTATAAATGAAGCTGTTGCTGCTTCAATTGAAAATTTTAGTGAAAATAATTTACAGTTGATATGGCAAACAGGAAAAATAGATTCCTTTAAATACAAGGAAGCTGCTAACGGAAAATCAAATGTTTATGTTAGCGAATTTATTAAGTTAATGGGAATTGCTTATATAGCTGCTGATATTGTTATTTCAAGATCCGGGGCTATGAGTGTTTCCGAATTATGTGTATCAGGTAAACCTACGGTTTTTGTTCCCTTTCCTTATGCTGCAGAAGATCATCAAACTGTAAATGCCAGGTATCTGGTTGATAGGAATGCTGCATTAATGATAAAAGATTCTGAAGTAGATCAACAGCTTAGTAAAACAGTTTTAGAATTGGCGATAAATGCTGATTTGCAATATTCTCTGCACAGGAATATCATTGCTTTTGCAGTTTTAAATGCAGATGAAATAATTGCAAACGAAATTTTGAAATTTATAAAGTGAGTGAATTAAACAAAATAAAAAAAATCTATTTCATTGGAATTGGTGGAATAGGTATGAGTGCCATTGCCAGATACTTTAAGCAAAAAGGTTGCGAAGTTTCTGGTTATGACCGCACTCAAACTGCTTTAACAACACAATTGGAAATTTCAGGCATTTCTATACATTATGAGGATAATATTGAATTAATTCCTAAAGATGCGGATGCAGTAGTATATACACCTGCAATTCCGGCAAACCATGCTGAATTATTGTATTATCAAGTAAATGGTTATCAGGTAGTTAAAAGAAGTGATGTTTTAAGATGGATAACAGAGGCTTCTTTTAATATTTGTGTTGCAGGCACACATGGTAAAACTACAATAAGTACTATGGTAGCTCATATTTTAAGGCATAGCGGATATGGGTGTAATGCATTTCTTGGAGGAATTTCAACCAATTATCAATCTAATTTCTGGAGTAGTGACAATAATGTTGTTGTTGTGGAAGCGGATGAATATGATAGAAGTTTTCTAAAGCTAGTTCCTGATATTGCAATAATTACTGCAATGGATGCCGATCATCTGGATATTTATGGTACCGAAAAAGAGGTGGAAGATTCTTTTATTCAATTTTCTAATAAAATAAAACCTAATGGAGCTTTAATCTCGAAATATGGGTTAAAAAGAAAAAGGGAGTTAAATGCTACCAAACAATTTACATATAGTCTGGATAATGAAAATGCAAGTGTTTTTGCTAAAAATATTAAGGTTGAGAATGGGCATTATATATATGATGTTCAGGCTAATGGTTGGGAATTGAGTGATGTACAATTGAATATGGGAGGTTTGCATAATATTGAGAATAGTATAGCAGCGATCGCAGTCGCTAAATTATTAAAAATAGCTCCTGAGAAAATTAAACTGGCAGTTAAAGATTTTAAAGGTGTAAAAAGGCGTTTTGAGTATTGGTTAAACACTGCAAATCATGTTTTAATTGATGATTATGCGCATCATCCGGAAGAGCTCAGAGCATTAATTATGGGAGTAAGGAGCCTGTATGGTACAGAAAAAATTACAATTGTTTTTCAACCACATCTTTTTAGCAGGACTAGAGATTTTGCAAAGGAATTTGCTCGAAGTTTGGATTTTGCTGATGAAGTGATATTGTTACCAATTTATCCTGCAAGAGAAATGCCAATTGGAGGTATTACAAGTGAAGTGATATTGCAGAAAATGAAATTGCATAATAAAAATATTTTAAGCAAAGAAGCATTAATGTTATGGATTCAACAAAATAATCCGAAAATTTTGGTTATGGCTGGTGCCGGCGATATAGATACAATTCTGAATCGAGTTAAAGAAATATTGATGAATAATTGAAATGAAAAGTATTAAATGGAAAAAATGTATTCAAGAATCTCTTTGGCTGCTTTTTGGATTAGGTTCCATTTTGCTGCTAGGAGCTGCAATGCGTTTAAAGGATCAAAAACTTTGCTCTAAGATTGATGTGCAAATTTCCGGTTCAGATCGTGAAATGTTTATAAATGAAGGCGATATCCGGTTGTTATTGAATAATAATGGAAATATTGAAGGGCAACAAATTAAAAATATTGATTTAAAAGCCCTAGAATTATTTTTAAAAAAAAATGTATGGATTAAAAATGCAGAATTGTATTTAGATAATAACCAGAAATTGAATGTAAAAATTGTTGAAAGAATTCCGGTGGCAAGAGTTTTTACTGTAAATGGAAATTCATTTTATCTGGATAGCACAGGACTGAAAATGCCCTTAAGTGAGAGATTAAGCTTTAGAGTTCCTGTATTCACTAATTTCCCTAGTGATAAAGATATTTTATCACTTTCAGATAGCAGTATGTTAGAGTGTATTGTAAAATTGGGAAAATTTATCTCTCAGGATAGTTTAAGGATGGCTCAGGTATCCCAGATTGATATTTTGCCCAACGCAGAATTTGAAATAGTACCTTCTATAGGAAGTCAATTAATAGAATTAGGAGATACTTCTGATTTAGATAAAAAATTTATAAAGTTATTTACTTTCTATAAGAAAATAATTTTAGAAAATACATTAAATAACTATTCTAAAATTTATTTACAATATAAGGACCAGGTAGTGGCTGTTAAAAAGGATTATCAGATAGCAGGGATTGATTCTGTGAATTCCAATTTTATAAGTGTTACAGGGTCCAAAAGTAATACGAATACATCTGATTACGGGATAAGTCATATTTCAAATAAGAATGATTCTGATACACCGGTTAAAAAAAGAAAAGATGAAAATCTATATAGGTCAAAACAAAATAAAACAGAAATTAAATCGTTATCCTATGGTAGGCAGGGGTTAAAAGCAAAGATAATTACCAATACCAGTAATACAATACAGCCAAAAACACTGATGAAAAAGGAAAGGTGAGTGTTTTGGAGTAGAAAAATATAATTGACAGTTAAAATATTAAAGATTTCAAAATTGTAAAAACTGCTGTTGTTTATTTTTTGAAAATGATTTTAATCCTAAGAAAAACAAAAAATGTATTTTATGAGTTCTATAGAAGCACCTATAATTGTTGGATTGGATATCGGCACTACCAAAATTGCTGTTATTGCGGGAAGGAAAAATGAGCATGGAAAATTAGAGATACTTGGATTTGGACGTGCGAACAGTAATGGTGTTCAGCATGGTCAGGTGTTAAATATAGATCAAACAATAAAAGCTATTCATCAGGCATTAACTAATTGTTATGAAAGTAATCCTGATCTTGAAATCAATGAAGTATATGTGGGTATAGCAGGTCATCATATAAAAAGCCTGCAAACCAGAGGTGATATGGTAAGGCAGGATTCTGAAAATGAAATTCAAAGTTGGGAAGTAGACCAATTGATTGAGAATCAACGAAAAACGTTTATTCCTGCAGGTGATCAGATTATTGACGTTATTCCTCAGGACTTTCATGTAGATAATATTCAGAATATAAAAGAACCATGCGGTTATAACGGAGTGAAAGTTGGTGCTAATTTTCATATTATAACCGGAGATAGGAATGCAATTAGAAATATTAACAGAGCAGTAGAAAAAAGTGGATTGAAAACCAAGGACCTTGTTTTACAGCCATTAGCAAGTGCAAGTGCTGTAATGAGTGAGATTGATCTTGAAGCGGGTGTGGCTATTTTAGATATTGGGGGAGGTACCAGCGATCTGGCTGTCTTTTATGAAGGTATTTTAAAACATACTGCGGTAATACCATTTGGAGGAGAAAATATAACAAATGATATCAGGATAGGTTTGGGAGTTTTAAAAAGCCAGGCTGAAGCGATGAAAGTTCAATTTGGAAGTGCTTTAGCTGATGAAGCTAAAGCAAATGCATTTATTACCATACCCGGTTTAAAAGGGATGCCTGCAAAAGAAATAAGTGTAAAAAATTTATCACAGATTATTCAGGCAAGAATGAGTGAGATTCTGGATTTTGTTTCCTATCATTTAAAACAGGTCGGATTAGATAACCGTTCTTTAAATGGGGGAGTGATTTTAACCGGAGGAGGTGCACAATTAAAACATCTAATTCAGCTTACTGAATATACTACTGGACTAAATGCACGTATAGGTTATCCAAATGAACACCTGGCGCCAAATCATATTGAAGAGCTAAAAAAACCAATGTACTCAACTTGTCTTGGTTTGATATTAAAGGGCTATAGTGATTATGAGCATAAGTATAAAGAGTTTTCAGAAAAATTTAAAAAGCTTGAAGTTCCTAAAAAGTTAACGGTAGAAAAAGAGGAAAATGTATTAAAACCCGAAGAGCCAGTTGATGTAAATGAAAGAGCTAAAAAAATGAAATTTTGGGATAAATTCAAAAATAATTTGATTGATTTATTCAAAGAAGAAGAAGATCAGGTTATTAAATAGCTAAAAACTGATTTTATAAAAATTATTTAATTATTAGTATAAATCTGAACCCAATATTTTTTGGTGCTTCACTTTTAAACTGTAAAAACTTACAAATGATTCATTTCGATCTTCCAAAACAGAAATCATCTATTATAAAAGTGCTTGGAGTAGGTGGCGGTGGAAGCAATGCCGTTAATTTTATGCAAGCTCAAACTATTGAGGGTGTAGATTTTATTATTTGTAATACGGATGCCAAAGCTTTAGAACAAAGTAAAGTAGCTAATAAAATTCAGCTGGGGCCACATCTTACACAGGGGCTGGGCGCAGGTGCAAACCCTGAAGTTGGCAAAAAGGCTACAGAAGAATCTTTACAGGAAATAAAAAGTATTTTAGAAGTAAATACAAAGATGGCTTTCATCACTGCAGGTATGGGTGGTGGAACTGGCACTGGAGGTGCCCCGATTGTTGCTCAGATATGTAAAGATTTAGGGATACTAACTGTTGGGATTGTAACTACGCCATTTGCTTTTGAAGGGCCTAAACGTATGAAGCAGGCAGAAGAGGGGATAAAGCAACTAAAACCTTATGTAGATACTTTATTGGTTATCAGTAATGATAAATTAAGGTTACAATACGGAAATCTGAAAATGAAAGAGGCTTTCAGTAAAGCGGATAATGTGTTAGCAACAGCGGCAAAATGTATCACAGATATTATTAATAGCAGGGGGCATATCATTGTTGATTTTGCAGATGTTTGCACTGTAATGAAAAATGGTGGTGTTGCTATTTTGGGTAAAGCTGAAGTGGAAGGTGAGGACAGAGCACAACGTGCTATTGAAGAGGCATTAAATTCTCCTTTATTGAATGATAATGATATTCGTGGTGCAAAATGGATCTTGATTAATATCAATAGTAATGAAGGTGATCATGAATGTACTATGGATGAGTTGGAGATAATAAATAATTACCTAAGACTGCAGGCAGGTGAGGACACTGATGTTATTGTAGGAATGGGTTATGATACTTCTTTGGATAAAAAAATAGGTATTACACTTGTTGCAACTGGATTTGATACCCGGGACCCTTTTGCAAAGCCCAATATCGTCAAAAAACCAGAAGCAGTACCCGAAAAAATAATTATGACGCTGGGTGTTGAAGGTGAAGAAAAAAAATTGATTGAAGTTCCTGTTCCATTTCAGCAACAGTCAATTCCTTTTATTGAAACAGATCTGCTAGCCCCTGAATTAAAGGAAGTTTTAATTGAAGATACTACTATTAATATTTTTAATAAAGCAGAAGATCATAAGGTGAATAGTGAAACTTCATATAATAAGGAAGTTTCCTTGCAAACTGATAAAATTAAATTTGAGTTAACAACGGAGATTTCTGAAAATGGCATTATCAGTTCTTTTATGAATACTAATCAGACAGATAATTCAATTTCTGATAATGAGATAAGAAAAACTGATTTTAAAAATGGGGAACCTAATAGCTTAAATGATTCGCATAGCTTTTTATCAAAACCTTTCAATATTTATTCGGATCAATCGCCTGAATTATTTCAGAAAAAGTCAATTGAATTAGAAAGCAAACTTAATAAGGTTGACTTGCCTCAAAATAATAAGCCATCAGGCAATGATGATACTGAAATGCATCTGATTTCTAAGAATGAAAATGATGGGCATGTTAAACAGGAATTAAATGATAAGTTGTCTAGTTCTGCTGTTCCCATAAATGATAATATTCCTGCGTTTGATGAAAATGAGGAACAAAGAAGACGTGCAGCTGAAAGGATTCAAAAACTGAGGAATTTATCATTTAACATGAATTCCCCGGAAACTAATAGTGAGTTTGATGCAGTTCCAGCTTATATTAGACGTAATATGGAATTATTTGGAAATACATTAACTTCAGTAGAAAATTTTTATAGTAAGTATACTGTAGGAAAAGATGAAAACAATAATGCTCAAATCTCAACAATTAATACTTTTCTGGACGGAAAGAAACCAGATTAAAATTTCAAATCTATAATAAAAAAACCTGCAGAATAAGATGCAGGTTTTTTTTGTTTAATAGAAAATTATTATTTAATTATAAAACAGTAAAATGGCTACAGTTTTAATTACAGGCGGAACAGGTATGATTGGAAATCATATTACTTCCTTATTATTGGAAAAAGGATATGAAGTCATAATTCTAACCAGAAAAAATAATTCAGTTAATGAGCCTAGAATCCCAACTGTTAGGTATTATTCATGGGATATTAATAACCAAATTATTGACCCTAAATCAATAGAATATACAGACTATATTATCAATTTAGCAGGAGCTGGGGTTGCTGATAAGCGATGGACTGAAAGAAGAAAAAAAGAGATTGTTGAAAGTAGGGTAAATAGTAGCAAATTGATAGTAACTGCGTTGACAAATTACCCAAATAAAGTAAAAGCCATAATCTCTGCTTCAGCAATTGGGTGGTATGCCGATAATCAATTTTTAAAAGGGGGTGAAAATTTTACACATACAGAGGATGAACTACCTGATACTAGTTTTCTGGGTAATACCTGCAAGTTATGGGAAGAAAGCATTTTGCCTGTAGAAGAATTAGAGAAAAGATTAATCAGGTACCGAATTGGAATTGTTTTAAGTAATAAAGGTGGTGCATTGATGAAATTTTTAAAACCATTAAAATTTTGCATAGCTCCAATAATGGGAAATGGCAAACAAATTATGAGCTGGATACATATTGATGATCTTTGCAGATTATTTGTTTTTGCTATTGAAAACCAAAATTTAAAAGGGGTTTTTAATGCTGTTTCACCAGAACCAGTATCAAATTTGAACTTTATTAAAAAATTAGCAGCAATTACGAATAATAGATGGTTTTTTCTGGTTTATATTCCTTCAAAATTTTTGAAAATTATATTAGGAAAAATGAGCATTGAAATACTGAAAAGTACTAATGTCAGTGCATTGAAAATTCAATCAGAAGGTTTTGTATTTAAGTATCCAGATTTAGAAAATGCACTTAATAAATTAATAAAAGGTGATTAATATTAATTTGATTTTGGCAATTACAAATCCCTTTTCTTATTCAAAGCAAAACATAACCACCAAATTAGGGTAGTTAGAATTAAAGTATAGAAAATATGGTAATTAATATCAGTCAATGCTTTTTTATAAGCATCATTTGAATCAGTGTTTATTTTTCCTAAAAAGTTAGGCATTGGTATTAGCCTGTTTGAAATTTCAAAAGGAAGAAATTCTCTGATCTCCCAGTTTTTGAATTTCATATAAGCATTAATAATATTTTCTATTATAATTGAATAGAATACAAAAATACCTAAAGCAATAAATGCTCTTTTAAGTAAAAATGTTAATAGAAATGCCCAGCTTAATTGTGAGAAAGTCTGTAAAAAGAAAAGTGGAATATATTGTAACTCCTCAGACCATCTGGTGAGATGAACAGCATCAGAGTAATAGCTCCCGAATATTGAAGCAACAATTGTAAAGGAAGCAGTAACAATGAAACTGATAAGTGCAACATCAATCATTTTTGCATATATAAATTGATTTCTGCTCCATCCGTCAATAATATTTTGTCTGTGCGTTTTATAGGTAAACTCATTTCCAACCAGCATAATAATTAATAGTGCCGGTACAATTACAAAGAAAGAAGAAAAGTAACCTACGGAATGCCAGGCATCGGGAAATGAAAATGGGTTTCCCAATAAAAATTTTGCAACATTACTGGCCATGTCTTTCCGGCTAATAATCTTTTCATAAGCATTATGAAACATATAATTTATACCGGGATAAGTTAGCGCAACAATGCCCAGCATCCACCAAAAGGCCGGATATTTTTTAATTTTAAGCCATTCTATTTTTAATAAGTGAAGCATAGTTTAAAGTTTAGTTATTACTTGTACCGGTAATTTCAAGGAATTTTGTTTCCAGGCTTTTTTTCTTTGATAATAATAAATTAAGTGTTATTCCTTTTTCAAAACAGTATTTATTAATATCTTCCAGATTTGCTGAGCCGGCAGGGAAAAATAATTGAATTCTGTTTTCTTCTTTTTTGAGATTTGTTTTATTGGGATAATTTTCCAGGATATTTTCCAGGGCTATAATATCTGATGATTTTAATTCAACAATGTCTTCGTTAACTAATACTTCTTCAACAGCACCTGATGTTAACAGTGAGCCTTTTTTGAGAATAGCAACATGAGTACACACTTTTTCAACTTCATCCAATAAATGACTTGCCATTATCACCGTTTTTCCCTGTTTTGAAATTGCTTTTATCAGATTCCTGATTTCTGCAATTCCAACAGGGTCCAGTCCATTAGTTGGTTCATCCAAGACTAAAACTTCAGGATTTCCCAATAGTGCGCCTCCTATTGCAAGCCTTTGTTTCATACCAAGACTGTAAGTACTGAATTTGCTGTTTTTCCTTTGTGAAAGATTAACTATTTCTAAAACAGAATCAATGTCACCTGAGGTTCCCCTTCCACTGATTGCCTGTGTAATTTTTAAATTATCGACAGCCGATAAATAATGATAGAAATTTGGTGTTTCCAATAATGACCCAATTCTTTTTCTGCTTTCACAGGAACTTGTTTTCTCAAACCATTCAAAAGTGCCTGTTTGTGCTGATAGTATATCCAAAATAATACTGAGTAATGTTGTTTTCCCGCTTCCATTTGGTCCAAGAATACCAAAAACACTTCCTCTTGGCACTTCAAAAGATACATTAGCAAGGGCCTGTAATTTGCCATAGTTTTTACTTATGCCTTGAATTGAAAGAACAGATTCCATAATATATAATTAATTATTGAATATACGCAACCTATCTTTGAAATCCTTTTTAACAAAGTATAAATGGCTAAAAAAGAAAGTTTAATGGTGAAAAGCGTATTTACTTAACACTGTCTTTAAGCCAGTTTTTTAGACAATGCATTACTTTTTTGTCACTTTCTTTAATTGAGAACTTATCATCATAATCCCAAAGCACGCATTGTATCCCATTTTCATTCATAACAGAAGTAATGTCTGTTAAATAATTTTCACGATATTGTTGTTCTGCTAAACTGATGACTCCAGCTTCTGTACAAATTAAGGGCATATTATTAATTTTACAAAATTGTGTTATTTCTGAAAAACGTTCTTTTATAAATGTTTCTGTTCCTTCAACTGCATATTTTTTATAATCCATTTCTGTAGAAGTTCCTTTAAGTTCCGGTAATAACTCTGGCATCAGATTTTTCTGGTAAGGATAGGGAATGTTAGTTATAAATGACTTATTACCAGTCCATTCTGCTCCCTGATGAGTAAAAATATAAGGTTCATAAAAATGTATAGTATAAAATAATTTGTTATCTGAAATTTTCCCCATTTCCTTTAATTGGTCTATGTTATTATAATTCGTGCCCCCGATTATATAAATTCTGTTAGCATCTTCAAATCTCAAATAATGAACAATTGTTATTATAGTTTCTTTCCATTGGTAACTACTTAAAGTTGGTTCATTGTATATTTCAAAATAGAGATTCTCATACCCTGTCCCTGAAAAATATCGTTGAATTTGCTTCCACATCCAGGATATTCTATCTATTTCAGTAAGTGTATTTTTATCTGTTAATTTTCCATAATGATAGGTGATAATCAGATTCAGATTTCTTGATTTGCAGGTTTTATAAATTTCATCAAGTTTCGATAAAAGTTGTTTTTGAAGATTGAAAGACTGAGGTTGTAAAAATATATCAAAGGCAACTGGCAATCTTATTGTTTTAAAGCCTTGTTTAGAAAGACTTTTTAAACTTTCTGAAAGATCGGTTTTGTACAAATCTTCAGGTGATTTCCAATACTGTTCCAATAATGAAATATTTACACCGGCTCCTAATTTCCTTTTTAAGGAATACAGATCCTGTGAGTTAAGTTTTGCACTAAATGTGGATAGTATTAGAGTAAGTCCAAAACTTATCCAGAAAAAAAGTACTGTTGATTTTATAGTTATTTTCACACAATATATTTATAATAAATTACCCTATTTCCGACTGTATAATAGCAAATATGTCTAAAAAATTTAAAAATCCGATTATAAATATTAATAAAGAAGTATTTGCTCACGAACAAAAAGTGAAAGGGGGGTATTATGCTATCGTTTTAATGTGGACAATGATACTTTCTGTACCACTTTTCTGGCTGGCAGATTTTTTATTTAGTCCTACTGCTTGGCTAGATTTAATGATTGTCAGAATAATTGTTGCAGTAGCTTCCTATTTAGTTTATATTCTTGCACTTAAGTTAGGATGGAATTTTGTTTTGGTATTACAAATGTTTGTGGGTTTAAACTTACTGATGCATACTGTTATTGCCTGTATTGCCCCTCAAAATGCCCAGATGCAATACTTTTTGATATTATCCATTTTTTTTCTTTTAACAAATACAATCATTTTCTGGCCACCTGTTTATTCAGTTTTAATTTGCTTGTTTTCTTATATTTTGATTATTTGGTTGTTTTCCTTCAATTCTTCCTTAGAGAAATATAACATTTTAATGAGTCATGGGGGAAGTGTTTATTTTATTGTTTCCGCATTTTCCTGTCTAATTGCATATAACAGGTATTATATTTTAAGAAGAGATATTGCTCATAATATTGTTTTAGACAATGCACATGACAGATTAATTGAGCAAAATGAAAAAATAAACGACCAGCGTTATGTAATTGAAGATGCAAACAGAAAATTGAAAATTTTGAATGATTACAGGCACAATACAATGAATATAATGCTTCATGATTTCCGTAATTTTATAGGCTCAATTCAAATGTCATTAGATTTATTAAAAAATAAGTCAGATAACCTCTCAGGAGAGCAAAAGGAAATTATAAATTATATTTCAACAGGAAACGATAAATTAAATTATTTATCTGAAAAATTAGCAGCTTCGGCAGACAGGGACGAAGCTAAAGTAGAGTTTAATTATGAAAATTTTGATATTAACCCTGAAATTGAGAAATCGGTTATGGGTATGCTTGATGCAGCTCAGTTAAAAGACATTAATTTGCAGCTGCATTTATCTGCTTCTGTTATAATGGTATACCTGGATAAATTATTTTTAAGCCAGGTTTTATTTAAATTATTGGCAAATGCTATTAAATATGCACAAAAAGATACTATATTAACTATACATTCATATGAAATTGATAACAAATGTATCATTGAAGTAATCAACTTTGGAAAAGAAATTGGATCTGAGAAATTGAATGACCTTTTTAATAAATTGAAACCTTTCAGGTCTCTTCGTGAATCATTAACTAGTGATGCAGATCTTGGTTTTTCTATTGCGAAAAAATTGACTGAATCCATGAATGGAACCTTAACTTTTTTGAGTGATGAAAAGAAAGGTAATTACTATAAAATTGAATTTAACTCTACCCATTAAAATTAAATGTATGAAAAGCAGATTTATTCTTTCATTGGCATTATTGTTAAATATAGGAAGCTTGTTTGCGCAAAATGAGCGCACTTTTGATGCAATGGGGTATGACAACCAATCTATAAATGGTATTTCAGGTTCTTTAAGTTACTTTATAAAGATAGGGCCTAATGATAATGTTGATCAAAGTAAACTTTATATAAATATTAGAGCATCTCAGGTATTAAATCCAAACAACTCCTTTGTTATTGTATATTTAAAAGATGAGGCAGTTTGGACTCAAAGAATTACAGCCAGTGCTATAGATACATTGTTTACCATTACAGTTCCTTTAAGCAGAAGATTTCTGCAACCTGATGGAAGGTTTATTAAACTGAAAATTGCAAGTAAATTAAGTGTTTCAGATGAATATTGTAAGGATGTTGATAATCCTGCTTGCTGGATAACAGTTAAAAGCACTTCCTCTCTCGTTATTAATGATAATTCAGCTCAAGCATATCAACGAAGTGTTAAAGAATGGATACAAGAATTTAGATCTGTTTATACACCTGCAAATGCTGATTTGGATGATTTAACTTCAGGAGGAGTTATTTATACTTTACTAAAACAAGGGGGGGCCAAAAATTTATTGACTGCTATATATGAGTCACAGGATACTGTTCCAAATGGAATTATTACAGGCGTTGCTGATAAATTACCCCTTGCGTTGAAACAGGCTATTCCTTCATTGTCTCAGGGACAGGGTTTGATAATGGGGTTAAAAATGAATCTGGGATTTGCAACCAGAACTGTATTGGTTATAACTGGTGCAGACCCTACAGGTTATCGCAAAGCTATTAATACACTAATCAGTAATAAAAGAATTAGTAGTGAATTTACTGATAAAGTAATAATAACAGAGGCAGCACCCAGTAATGTGCCGTTGGAAAATACTTCACCTTTAATAACAACTTTGGAAGAGTTGGGAGCTACTCCTACTTTAATGGAAGGGGTGGGTGGATTAAAACAGAAATATACATTTTCTCTCACTGAATTCAATGCAATACCAAATAAGCTTACATTCCATCTGGAAAGTTATTTTTCGGCATTAAAAGGGGATGACAGAGGTTTTTTAAATATATATTTAAATCAAAATTTAATTTATAATGCTTCTTTAGTGGATAGAACCAACTTTATCGAGGATATAGATATGAAGCCTTATTTACTAAGTAAGTTTAATACATTAGAAGTAGAGTATCGCTTTCATCCAGGTTCAAATATTTGCAAAGATGGATTTAGTAATTTCTTTGCCTTTATTAATGTAAAAAGTTCAGCACTAACTTTTTCAGGTGAAAGAGAAAATAAATTTTATAGTTTTTTCAATTTTCCAGCAGAATTCAGAAAAGTACCTTCAAAAATTATAGTTTCTCAATCATTGCTTAAATCTAATATAGTTTCTTCTGTTGGAGAATTATTTTACCAGTTAAATACACCTATTAAAAATGATTTCAGTAAATTAATTGTACCTCAGCTAGTAGATTCTAAAAGTAATTTTGATGATTTAAAAGGTTTTAACCTTATAGCTCTTCTACAAAGGAATGATCCATTTATAAAGCAATTTTCAAGCATTCCGGTTCAATATGAAAAAGAATTTCAAATTTATAAAGACAGTAAAGGACAGCTTACTTATTCATTGAATGATTTTTCCAATAGCGGGATGGCCCAAATTTTCAGAGAAAGAGGTAGTACTATCCTGGTTGTTACGGATTTAGGTGATAGTTCTCACCGTGATGCTTTTGAAAGCGTAATTAAGAATTTTAGCACTCAACTTACAGAAATTGAAAGTAATGTGTGTATTGCAAATAGTAATGGAATAAGCAATTATTTCTTCAAAATGCCAGAAGATTTGTCGTCTGTTATATATAAAGGGGAGAAAAGTAAAATCCTAATTTTCTGGGAAAGTTATAAATACTGGTTATTACTGTTACTGCTTGCATTAGTATTATTGGCTTTCTACTTTGTTAGAAATAAAGTTCGTCAGTCACAGGAAATTGTTTAAAACTATAAATATTATTGGTTGGAATTTAGTCTCAATACCTCAAAATAATGGCAAGATGTGTATTAGATAATTTGGTGGAAGCTGGAACATTTTCAGAAGAAAAGCTTATTGAAGTAAATGCTATTTCTGATATGTACAGTTATGCTCCTATTAAATCGGCTTTAAATTTTGGTTACCTGGTAAGGAAAACTTACTTAAGCTATCTTGAAAAAAACGGCTACCCTTTAGTTGATGTAAGGAATGAAGTGCTGGACGAATCTTTTGTTGAACAATGTGATATTAAACACCTTAACTCCTTTCTTTATTTACCTTTAAGAAAGGATACGGATGGCAATTTATTGATTGCAGCAGCAGACCCATTGGATGAAAAACTTTTAAATACATTATATGTAAAGTACAGGCTTCCCATAAAAACTGTTGCGGCTTCAGATTTAGATATAATCTGGATGGCTCATAAGCTTAAAGGACAGTTTTTTGTAAAGGAGGCTGTCTTTAGTTTAATGCGGAAAGATCCTGCCAGTTCCGGACTTGTTACATTTACGAATGGCCAATTGATAACCATCTTTAGTGGTCTGGCTATTTTGATTACTTTATTAATGCTTTATTTTACTGCAACTGCAATTATTTTGAATTTACTTTCAAGCGTTTTCTTTTTATTTGCGATTCTATTTAAACTTTATCTGGCTTTAAAAGGATCTATGTCGGAATTAAAAGAAGCAGTTTCAAAGGGAGAAGTAATGGAAGTAGAAGAGAAAACTTTGCCTGTTTATACTATTTTATTGCCCGTTTATAAAGAAGATAAAATTATTCATAAACTTATATGGAATTTACGTAATCTCAATTATCCCAAAGGCAAATTAGATGTAAAGCTGCTTATTGAAGAAGATGATGATAAAACCTTAAATGCGGTTAGGGGATTAGATTTTCCAGCTAATTTTGAAGTAATCGTAGTTCCTTACCATATGCCTAAAACAAAGCCTAAAGCTTGTAATTATGGCTTGTTTTTTTCAAGAGGAGAATACCTTACAATTTATGATGCGGAAGATGTTCCTGATTCAGACCAATTGAAAAAAGTTGTAATTCTTTTCAGGAAACTTCCAGATGAATTTATTGTAGTTCAAGGTGCATTAAATTATTATAATAAAAATGAGAATCTTTTAACTCAAATGTTTACCCTTGAATATTCCTTATGGTTTGATTATCTTCTCGCAGGACTAGAATCTTTGGATGTTCCAATTCCACTGGGAGGAACAAGTAATCATTTTAAACTGGACAAATTAATGGAAATGGGTGCCTGGGATCCATTTAATGTAACAGAAGATGCGGATTTAGGATTAAGGGTTTTTGCAAAACAGTATAAAATTGGCTTAGTAAACAGTACCACATTTGAAGAAGCAAATAATGAGCCTTTTAACTGGATTAGACAACGTTCCAGATGGATTAAAGGATATATGCAAACTTATCTGGTACATATGAGAAATCCTTTAAAACTCTTACGAAGTGTTGGTTGGCATGGGTTTCTGGGTTTTAACTTTTTTGTTGGTGGCACATGGTTTACTTTTCTGCTTTATCCAGTTCTGGTAGCATTTTTGATAGCCTACCTTATTTTTCAATTTACCTGGGTTAGAAGCTTGTTTCCTGACTGGGTATTATATGTAGGAACCTTTAATTTCTTTGCAGGAAATATTCTGATGATCTATGTAAATATGATGGCTGTTTTTAAACGAAGATATTATGAACTGATTTTGTATTCAATATTAAATCCGCTATATTGGCTGATGCATTCTATAGCTGCTTACAAAGCTTTATGGCAGTTGATTTATAAACCTTTTTATTGGGAAAAGACAAACCATGGTTTAACTAAAGTGGGGGTATCAAATCCAGCTATGGCTCCGGTAACAACATAATTTATGAGTGTATTTTTAAAAAAATATAGTACTATTTATTGTTCAGTTTTTATGCTGGGTTACTATATCTTTTTATCCTGGATATTGCATAGAACAGGATATGAGCATTCTGAAGCTATGTTTGTTGCCGAAAAAGTTAAACTTTTTTTTGAAGCACACGATAATACGCTCTTAACAATTGGTACAACCTATCCAACCGTTATTTTTTTGTCTTCAGTAATATTTGTACCATTCGGATATCCTTATGCTCCTGTTTTGGCTTCAATATCGTTTACTGTTTTGTTGATTTTCTTTTTATTGAATGATTTTCAACAATCTAAGCTGCCAAGAAGAGTTTTTATCCCGATGATAGCTATTTTGTTTACTTTCCATCCAGGACTAATTTACTCAGCAATTAGTGGCAGAGGAGTTGCAGCAATTTTGTTTTTCGTATATATGGTTTTTCGAAGTATCTTCAAATTTTATGAACAGAATACTACATACTATTTATCCGTAACCAGCATTTTTTTATCTTTTTTAATTTTTTGTGAGTATAATTTTGTCTGGATGTTACTTGCTTTTTTCCCATTCATTTTTTTAGTTGCTTTAGATGGGTTGAAACATGTAAAAGAACAGCCTGTTGTTATTCAGCTTTTTGAAGCATTAAATCTTTCTTCACTTAGAAGAAAATTGGTTGATAGAACTGCAGCAATTTATTTAATGGTTTTTCTTTTACCTGTTACCGTACTTTTTGTTTATAAATTGCTTAATTATATACATGCAGGAAATCAAAACTATTTTTTAATCAGTCAATACGCTAACTGGCACGTGGTAGGTAGTGAATATATTGGTAATATCTTAAAAACTGGTGCTACTGATAGTGTTAACTTTCAATCTCAGATTATTTTTCAGTTTTATGTTTTAGGCTTAACACCCATGTTGCTTTTGGTTTTTTTTATTTTCAAAGGTAAAATGTATGAACTTTTTACACTATTTGTTCCATTTATATTATTAGCAATTTTACTGCTGGATAACCAGACATTTATAACTATTGAATTTTATCTGATTCTATTAATTATAGCATTAGTGGGTATTTATTTTTATGCCGGGAAAAAATTTAATGTAAAATATCTCTATCCAATTGTAATAATTGTAGCTGTTATAAACGTATTTACAGGTATTTACTATTTTAAACATACTGGCGATAGTGAAGAAAGGATATTTTATGACGCTTTTTTAAAAATGAAAAAGCTGGATTACAATAAAAAAACAAGCGAAGAATATGATCTTGCCGCCTATATTTCCAATATAGTGGATGATACACATAAAATATTAATGGATGATGCAGCAGCTTTTAAAATAATGGCACATTTGCGTTCATTAAAACCTGTAGTTATGCCTGTTGATAATCATTATATTACTGTTGCTGAAAATCCCAAACTTGGAGTAAAATATATTTGCATTGCTAAGGCGGCTAACCCCCTTAGGAATTTTACGGTTTGGAATGATTATGATTATAAACAAATGCAATTAAGGCAAAAGTTTCAGTCAGTAATTATGTACGAAACAGAAAATTGGGCAGTTTATAAAGTGCTTTAATTTAAAAATAGGCTTTTATCATACGATCTTTTTGCTGAAGGTCTTTTTTTATTTCAACTTTATAATTATAAAATTCAAAACAGTTTTTAGTTTCTTCAGCTAACATCTCATTTATTTCTACATATATATATCCATTTGCTGTAAGGTGTTCAATTCCAAATTTTGCAATTTTCCTGTAAAAAAGCAAGGGATCAGTATCTTTTACAAATAAGGCTAAATGAGGTTCGTACAAGACCACGTTTCTTTGCATCTCTTCTTTTTCGGAGTCCATTACATATGGAGGGTTACTAATAATAATATCAAATTTTTCAAAATTCCAACTCATTTCATCCAGAAAATCTTTATAAATAAGTTTTATTGTAGTATTAATATTTGCAGCATTTCTGGCCGCAACCATTAAAGCATTTTTACTAATATCTATAGCAGAAACATATGCTTGAGGAAATTTTGATTTTAAAGTAATAGGTATACAACCGCTTCCTGTTCCAATATCAAGAATTTTCAAATTTTCTCCCTCTTTTTTTATATCGCAGGAAATCCATTCAATCAGTTCTTCAGTTTCAGGCCTTGGAATTAATACATTTGCATCTACATAAAATTTGAGATTACAAAACCAACATTCATTAATAACGTACTGAACTGGTATATGGGCCAATAATTCATTAGTTAGCTTACTAAGTAATTCTTGTTCTAATTCAGTTAGATGAAAATTTTTATTTATAATACGATCAATTTTAGTTAATCCGGTTATTTTTTCAATTACCATGTCAGAAATTAAAGCAGCTTCTCTGTTATTGTAAATTTCATATAATTGAAATAGTAGTGTTTTGTATGCTTCCTGAACAGTCATTTTGCAATGCTAACACTTTTTCGATTAGTTTTGAAAAATGTCGTCAGATGAAATATATATGCAGCGGTGTATTGACCTGGCTGCAAAAGGTAAAAGTTATGCCACACCAAATCCTTTAGTAGGATCTGTTTTGGTCTATAAAAATTGTATCATTGGTGAAGGTTATCACCAGGTTTATGGTAAATCACATGCAGAGGTCAATTGTATCAACAATGTTGCGCAACATTGTCAAAATCTGATAAAAGATGCTGTTTTATATGTATCCCTTGAACCCTGTGTTCATTTTGGAAAAACACCTCCCTGTGCTGATCTGATTATTAATAATAAAATTCCAAAGGTAGTCATAGGAAGCTTAGATCCGTTTGATGCAGTAAATGGTAAGGGAATTAATAAATTAAAAGCTGCTGGTATTGAAGTTGTTTATGGTGTACTAAAAGAAAAATGTATTGCACTTAATAAGCATTTTTTTACATTTAATCTTAAAAAAAGGCCATACATTTTACTCAAATGGGCAGAAACTGCAGATCATAAAATTGCATTGGGTAACGGAGAAAGATTGCTTATTTCCAATGAGTATTCTAACCGTTTAGTACATCAGTTAAGAAGCGAATATCAAGCTATCCTGGTAGGCACTAATACTGCAAAACTAGATAACCCCGCATTAACCAACAGGCTCTGGAATGGAAATAACCCTATTAGGCTGGTGATAGATTTGGAATTAAAATTACCCGAAAATTTACAGGTATTTGACCAGACTCAAAGGACTATTGTGTTTAATACCTACAGATATGAGGAGAAAAAGAATAGGTTATTATATAAGATTGATGTTGGCAAAAACCTGATTCAGGAGATATTGGAGGCTTGTTTAAAGCTCAATATTCAAAGCATAATAGTAGAAGGAGGAGCAAAATTACTTCATTCATTTATTGAATCCGGCAATTGGGATGAAGCAATGATTATTAGTAATAACCAAATGATTGCCGGAGAGGGAATAAAAGCACCGCATCTTAGAAATGCTGTTTTTAAGTCCAAACAATTATTATTAAACGATTCAATTCAATATTTTGTGCATGAGTAAATCATTTGAAAATAAAGACTTCTATTTTACAATTGCTCAAATTGCTATAGCTGAATTTAAAGACAAAGGAAGTAAATTTCTGGCATATGCTTATCCTGTTTCTACTGTAGATGAATTCAAAAAGTATTTGCAGGAATTAAAAAAAGAGCATCCCAAAGCAGCACACCATTGTTTTGCCTATAGAATCGGACTGGATGGGAATAATTTCAGGGTGGGAGATGATGGCGAACCAGGCGGTAGTGCCGGCAAACCTATTTTAAATCAGATTGACAGCAGGCAATTGGCTAATGTTGCTGTAATTGTGGTAAGGTATTTTGGAGGTACCCTGTTGGGTGTTCCCGGATTGATTAATGCATATAAAACCGCAACGGCATTGGCCCTGCAAATGGTACCTGTTTTACAGAAACCTGTGGAAATAAATTATGAATTGCATTTTGATTATACCAGGCAGAATGATGTATTGACGATTGTAAAACAATTTAATTGTACCATCATAGAACAACAACAACAACTATTCTGTTTGTTGAAAATTGGAATTCCCAAATCCAGGTTAGAAGATTTTCTATTCAGATTTTCAGATATGCACACAGTTAGTATAGAAAAGATATGAGTATTCAGGCTTTACCGGTTATTTCATAAATTTTTGTCCCTATAATTTCCTTGATAATTATTCTCCAGTCAGTTAATAAAGCTGGCTTGGGAAAAAGGTAGTTCTCAATCGAGAATGGGTAATCAATTTCAATAAAATCGCAGGGATAAGCTATTACATCAATTGCAGCTTTATTGAAAACCTTTAAGGCTCTGGGCATATGATATGCAGATGTAATTAAAACGAAAGGACCTTTTAAATGGATAGAATCAATAATTTTTTTTGAATATACTGCATTTTCAAAAGTACTTCTGGAATTACGATCAATAAGTATATCCTTTTCCGGAATACCGCTTTTTAAGAATTGGGCTTTCAGAAAGTCTGCTTCAATTGGTTCTTTTATTAAAATAGCTGCAGAACCCCCACTGATAATTATTTTCTTAATATAGCCCTGGTGGTATAATTGCTCCGTTGCAATGAATCTATCACTGTTTATAGTAAAATAGCCTCGACCATTCTTGTCAAATTTAGATAATCCACCAAGTAAAATTCCTGTGGTAAAATGTTGATTTTTATTGATTTCCACAGGTTTAACCTGCCACCAACTAACTGTCTTATTAAATAAAAATGGATTGGAAAAAATTATTGTTAATAGTATTACAATGATGTTGAGCTTCTTCTTTAAAACCTCCTTCTTAACTAGAAATGAAATTAATATTAATATTAAAATCCATGAAACTGGTGTTAAAAAAATTGCAAGCACTTTTGATAGAATAAAAAACATGGGTTTATTTGTTAAAACGTTGACTTACAACTAATTCTTTATTTCCAGCAATATAGGAATAAAAACCTTCACCAGATTTTATTCCCAATTTACCTGCATTTACCATATTCACCAGCAAGGGACAAGGAGCATATTTTGTATTTCCAAATCCGGTAAACAATACATTCAAAATGCTTAAGCAAACATCCAGACCAATAAAATCTGCCAGTTGTAATGGCCCCATAGGATGTGCCATTCCTAATTTCATAATCGTATCTATTTCTGTGACGCCTGCAATTCCTTCATATAAACTATAAATTGCTTCATTAATCATAGGCATCAGAATTTTATTAGCTATAAAACCAGGATAATCATTCACAATACAGGGTACTTTATTAAGTTGAATGCTGAGTGCAATAATTTTCTCCGTTACTTCTTTTTTCGTGGAATAGCCATTAATTACTTCTACCAGTTTCATTACCGGTACCGGGTTCATAAAATGCATCCCAATTACCTGTTCCGGCCTTTGGGTTACAGCTGCAATTTTTGTAATGGAAATAGAAGAAGTGTTCGTGGCAAGAATTGCATGTGCTGGGGCTGATTCGTCCAGTTGTTTAAAAATATTTAATTTCAAACCTTCATTTTCTGTAGCTGCTTCCACAACAAGGTCAGCTGCTTCAACAGCAACTCTAATGTCTGTATAAGTCTTCAATAGATGTAAAGCTTTCGTTTTTTGTTCTTTAGTAATGGTTTCTTTAAGAACCTGCCTTTCTAAATTTTTATCAATTGCAGTCATTGCTTTTTCCAGCTGAATAATACTTAAATCAGCCAAAGCAACATTAAAACCATGTTGGGCAAATACGTGTGCAATGCCATTTCCCATTGTTCCAGCACCTATTACTGTAATATTTTTAAACATTAAGTTTAATATTTAATAGTAAATAATAATTTGAATCACGGCAATTATTGCCATCTAATGGTAAAAATACGATACCCTTCTATTTTGTAGAATACGCATTTTTAATCCTGAAAGCAATAAATAATTTATTGAAAATTATGAATAAACCAATAAAGAGATAGAATAAGGATATATAAATAAGTTTATCATTTAAGGTGGAATGAATATTGGAAATATTTATTAATCTTTATTCTTAAAATCCCCTCGTTTCCAGGCCTGTATAAAATCAGCCCACGCCATTGGGTTCAATATATTCATAGGAGGTAATTGTCCGGAATAATAATATTTATTGGCTTGTTGTTGCATTTGGTATTTTACTGCTTCCCTTCCATCTGCTGGCAAAGTTGCCATTATAGCCCTTCGTTTCTGTTCATCGGTATTTTGCCTTGCAACTTCGTACAAATCATCCGGTACACGGGAATTCACAAAATCTCTCTCAAATTGTTCCCTGGTTGGTCTAGGTTTTAATATAGTTGCCGGTAAATAGTTGGTATCATTTACTAAAAGAACAATCAGACTATATTGATCATCAGTCAGATTTGTGGGAATTTTATATTCCTTGTCCTTAAATCCAATAGAAGAAAAAGTAATTTTATCGCCTTTTAAAACCACAATTGAAAACACACCATCATTGTTAGTGATTGTTCCCCTTCCTTTATACTGAACAATAACACTTGCTGCAGGTATCGCCCTTAAACTGTCAGATGTCATTACTACGCCATATAATTGAATAACAGAATCTTTGGGATAGTAATGTTGGGCTTTTGCCTGATGAAAAGCAATCAATCCAATCAAAACAAATAAAATGTATCGTAGCTTTTTAATCATTCTGTACAAAAATAATCAGTTATCTTTTTTTAATTGTATTTTTTTGGATCAGTCGCTGAAACTGATAATTTAAAGGGTTATATAGTTCTGTTTCTTTTTCCTTTTACAAACAAATTGCAATTCTTCTGTAAAACATTCCCTCATTTGTTAATTAAAATCAGCATTTTTAACAACAACCACTCCGAATTTCAAAACAAAGCCTATTCTTTGTAATTCGTAACAAAGTAAGGTGGATGAGCGTTATTTTTGCTTCAATTTCAACTTTTTAACAAAAACTTGAGTGATGACAGAATCCGATATTTTAAAAGCCCTTAGCAATGTTCAGGAACCTGATCTGGGAAAAGATCTGGTTACCCTTAATATGATTAAAGATATTGCTATTGAAGGAAATGCGGTTAGTTTTACCCTGGTATTAACTACACCAGCCTGCCCTATGAAGGATATGATGGGCAATGCCTGTACCAATGCCATTAAATTACTGGTAAATAAAGAAGCTATAGTAAAAGTAAATTTTACATCCAATACTTCTTCCAATAGAAAAGATGCACAGCAAATATTAAATGGGGTTAAGAATATCATTGCAGTTGTTAGTGGAAAAGGAGGTGTTGGGAAAAGTACAGTATCTGCAAATATGGCACTGGCTTTGGCAGAGGGTGGTGCAAAAGTGGGTCTGATGGATGCTGATATCTATGGTCCCAGTGTTCCAATTATGTTTGGAGTAAGAGGAGAAAGGCCTTTAATGCGGGAAGTGGCTGGAAAAGGGCTGATTGTGCCATTGGAGAAGTTTAACATTAAACTAATGAGTATTGGCTTATTGGTGGATGAGAAAAGTGCAGTGGTATGGCGAGGTCCTATGGCCAGTAGTGCAATCCGTCAATTTATAACTGAAGTGGATTGGGGTGAACTGGATTACCTGATTATTGATATGCCTCCTGGAACCGGGGACATTCACCTTACCCTGATGCAAACAGTATCTGTAACCGGGGCTGTAATAGTTACTACACCACAAAATGTGGCTTTGGCTGATGCAAAAAAAGCCATTGCAATGTTTGGCCAGGCTCAGGTAAATGTTCCCATTGTAGGGTTGGTAGAGAATATGGCCTATTTTACCCCTGAAGAACTTCCAAACAACAAATATTATTTATTTGGAAAAGAAGGAGGAAAAAGATTGGCAGTTGAATATGATTTGCCTTTCCTGGGCCAGATTCCATTGGTACAGTCTATCCGGGAAGGTGGTGATAGTGGTATACCAGCAATGGTAGGTATGGATGAAATAACCAAAAATTCTTTCAGAAGTTTTGCATCCATGGCTGTCAGGAATATTGCAGTCCGCAATGCAAATTTGCCTAAAACAAAAGTGATTGAAATGATGAGTTAAATGAGGTGATACTTAAGAAATATTTTTCTCTTAAGATAGGTAAAACCAATAAACATTTTAATAAACAGCCGTATACAGAAAATACGGCTTTTTCATTTATCTGAATTCATACCATTTAAATATTTTTAACTGTTTTAAGCCTAATAAATTTTCACTTTGCAATACTTATATAATTATTCTATTAACTAAAAGGTTAAGCTGCATGGTTTTTTTTCACAGACATATGAAATACTTGTTACTGAAAGTGTCCTGTATTCTTTCAATTGCTGCAATTGCACAGCAGGTACCTGTTCATTTTAAATTACAAACTACTAAAAAAGAGCCGGTTTCTTTTGCATTTATTACGCTGACTGACAGGTCTGATACTTTAAAAAAAATAACTGTAATTACCGATTCTGCTGGTGAAAAAACGCTAACCTTAAAGAAGGGTAATCAATATCAGTTACAGGCAAAAGCTACAAATTTTCAAACACTTACAAAAGGAATTATCATTAATGACCACACCCATATTTTTGAATTAATCATGCAGGCAAGTACCAATAATCTGGAGGACGTAACAGTTGTTTCCAGAAAACCTTTAATGAAGCAGGAAGATGATAAAACAATTGTTGAACCGGAAAGTCTTGCTTTAGCATATGGTAATGGGTATGAAGTACTGGAGAAGATACCAGGACTGTTTATAGACCAGGATGGAAATGTCTATATCGCAGGCACCAGCCCTGCAAAAGTCTACATTAACGGAAAAGATCTGCAGATGAGTACAGATGATATGGCTACTTTATTAAAAAATCTTCCACCGGGTGCTATTGATAAAATTGAAATATTAAGAACACCTTCAGCTAAGTATGATGCTGCGGGCAGTGGGGGTATTGTTAATGTAATCCTCAAAAAAGGAGTAAAGATTGGTACAACCGGCAGTATTTCCGGAGGATGGCAGCAGGGAACTTATTCCAGTGAATTCATTAATTTCTCATTGAATAACAATAACGGTAAAATCACTGAATATATCAACCTGAATCTGGCTAAAAGAAACAATTTTGATAATGTAACTTCAAACAGATTCCTTTCCGGTGATTCTCTCCTGAGCCAGTATACCAATACAACTTACCCTTCCAATGTAATATATACAGGGTATGGACTGGGATATACTTTCAATAACAAATGGAGTTTAAATTATGATGGTAAAATCAGCTATAATGATTTTAATAATAATGCACTGAATACAAACCTGATCAGTGCTACTCCTTCGGGGCAACAATTGGTATATAATACTGGTAATGTATTAAATACAGGGAATACTATTTTTACCAGTCATGATATATCTTCAGTGTATAAACTGGATACAACTGGTTCCGAATGGACAAATACTGTTTCTTACAGCTATTCTGGTTATAAAAGTAATCAATCCTACAATAATAATTATACGCTCCCGGTTATAGTAACCGAAGGGGGAGAAGGAACCATTCATAATTACAGAAATATCGTTAACCTGATTTCTGACCTTAAATTAAAGCTGTTCAACCATTTAACTATTGAAAGTGGCTTAAAATTATCCTTTCTTAATTTCTATAGCAATACTGATTTTGATCAGAATATTGCAGGAGTAATAAACCCTGATCCTATCCGTACTAACAGGTTCAGGTATCTGGAAAATATCAATGCATTTTATCTCCAGGTTTCCAAAACATTTGGAAAATTTATCCTTAAAGCGGGGTTACGGGCAGAAAATACCAATATGAACGGGCACCAGTTCATACCTTCCGATACTACTTTTGGTTTGTACAGAACAGATTTGTTTCCCTATATCTTCCTGAGCAGGCCAATAATGAAAATTGCAGGATATGAACTGAGAAGCTATCTGGTATATAGAAAAAGTATAACAAGGCCACCCTACGATTATTTAAACCCATTTCCCAAATACGTTAATCAGTACCTCTATGAAACAGGTAATCCCAATCTAAAACCTCAGTTTACACAAAATCTGGAAGCTAATGTTAGTGTAGACGAAAAGCCCATTATTGCGTTAGGGTATAACGATACCAAAGATGTATTTGCCAATGTAATGTACCAGTCAGATTCAGTTAAATCCATAGCTTATAAAACTTACGATAACCTGGGTACCAATAAAGAAATCTATTTCAGGGCACTGGGTGTTATTCCACCAGGCAGAAAATATTTTTTTGTTTTCGGGGTGCAGTATAACCATAACCTGTATAATGGAATATATGAAAATTTACCATTATTGTATAAAAGGGGTAGCTGGACATTCTTTACCTTTCACAACCTCAAACTGAATAAACTAACCAATATTACCCTTAATGGCTTTATTAAATTTAAAGGCCAGCAACAGTTTTATGATTTGGCAACTTTCGGCACTTTAAATACCAGTATCAATCATAAGTTTTTAAAAGAAAAACTAACTGTCAGCTTAAGTTGCAGTGATATTTTTTATACACAGTCAACCCGTTTTACTACACAAGTTGGCAATATCAATGCTAACGGAACCAGGGCTACTGATAGCAGAAGAATGGGCATTAATCTTCGTTATAATTTCGGATTGAATAAAAAAGAAGAAAAAAAGAATATTTTTGACGAAGCGGCAGCAGATAAATAATAGCCATCATTGAATGGGCTTCCAGCATTTTACACTAAACAAATTTAAACTACCATCAAACATGTACAATATCACTTACTTCAAAGCTACAGATCATAAAGATGTAATTGATTTCATGAATGCGCACCCTTTTGTATTGCTTTGTGGTGTAAATAATGAGGGGTTTCCTGTTGCCACTCATGTACCAGTTTTATTGGAAGTAAGAAATGATAAACTCTTTCTGCAAGGTCATTTTATGCGTAAACAGGAACATACCCTTTCCTTTGAGCAGCATAATAAATGTTTGGCAGTTTTTAGTGGTGCACACAGCTATGTAAGTGCATCCTGGTATTCCCAAAAAAATGTTGCCAGCACCTGGAATTACCAGGCCATTCATGTAAAAGGGCATATTCATTGGATGGATGATCTTTCTTTGTACCAGCTGTTGGATAAGCTGACTTCGCATTTTGAGGGCAATGATAATTCTGCAGCTTCATTTAAAAAGATGGATGAAGCGTATATTCAAAAGAACATAAAAGCTATTGTTGGTTTTGAGGTGGAAGTGCATGCATTGGAGCACGTCTATAAACTTAGCCAGAACAGGGATAAAGAAAGCTATAGTAATATTACCGCAGAATTGAAAAAAGGGAATGAAGACCAGCAGTTTATTGCTGGTGAAATGGAAAAAAGAAAAGACCAGCTGTTTGGAAAATAAAGGAAAGCCATTCACATTACACACCGTTGCAGGTTTCAATTAATCCTTTAAACTGAAATATCATTTCATTCCGCTTTCATAGCCAGATAAACCCCATTTGTCCATCCAAAGCCATCCTGGTTGGGGTATTCCCCTCCTCCGGCTTTAATATCTGTATCTGTAACATTGTATTTCTCCATCATTTTTTCAGTCTCAGTATAAATGTTTTCATTGGCAGCAAGCCATCTTTGTTTTAAAAGACCAGCTTCTTCTCTAAACTGATAATTCATAAGGGCTTTATAAGTAATCCATTGTAAAGGAGCCCAGCCGTTAGGGGCATCCCATTGTTGGTGTGTATGATTAATAGTGGTAATTACTCCCCCAACTTTCAGAAACTGCTCCATAATACAATGTTTTACAGCTGCAGCATTTTTTTCAGGGGCAATGGAAAAAAAAAGGGGATAGGCAGCTGCTAAAGAATAAGTATTCGTATTAGTGTTTTCCCTGAAATTATAATCAAAATAGAATTGCTTTTCCTTGTTCCAGCAATAGGTTTCAATGGCATTTTTTCTTGCATCGGCTTTTTGTATAAATATATTGGCTTCAGCTGTTTTATGCTGTAAGGTGTAGATTTTTGCCAGGGTTTGTTCTACATGAACCAGTAATGCATTCAGGTCAACCGGTATTAAATCTGTTGTCTGAATGGTATGCATATTTTTTTCGTCTTTAAACCAACGGCTGCTGAAATCCCATCCTGATTCTGCAGCTGCACGTATATTTCTGAAAAGGACTTCTGGTTGCATTGCAGTTTTATGGGAAAGGTGCAGGTCTTCCAGATAAGCTTCAGGCCTGGGCTTTTGCTTGTCATCATAATACCTGTTTACAATAGTACCATCATATAACCGAACAGTTCTTCTGTGTGCCGGATTCTGAGCACTGAGTAATGCAGATCCATCCATCCAGAATGCATATTCTTTTTCTAATTCCGAAGCATACTTTAATAACACAGAATCTCCTTGTATAGAAGCCAGTAATTCTACCATTAAAGCAAAAAACGGAGGTTGGGATCTTGACAGATAATACGTTCTGTTGCCATTAGGTATAAATCCAAATGTATCTATCAGGTAGGCGAAATTATTCAGCATATTTTCGATGATCTCAATCCTGTTAGACACTTTTAAACCCAGCATCGTAAAATAGCTGTCCCAATAATAGATTTCCCTGAACCTTCCTCCCGGAACAATATACGGATAGGGAAGCGGAATTAAAGTGCCTGAATCTTTATCCGGATTGCGCTGTAAAACATCCCATAACTCATTCAGGTGAACCAGTATAGTTTTATGATTGGAATGATAATGATTGTCTGCTTCCCGCGGCATGGTAAAGTGGGTAGCAACAAACAAGGCAAGATTAAATCCCGGTTTGCCTTTTTCCTGTTTAAAACAATTTAATATTTCTTCAATTGAACTATTGGGAATGCTATCCACAAAATGTTTTGAATCTTCGAAAAGATCCGAAGACTGAACTTCTGTATATAACTCATCTAAGCTGTCTATAAAAAATAAATGCTTGGTTGACATGATTATAAAGCAGATTTATATTTGGATTGAACTCTTTTAAAAAATATCAGGGCTACTATTAAAATAGTAATAGGGATCAATGAAAAATAGAAAGCATTCTGCCCGCCGTAATGTTGAAATATATTGCCGGTAATGATAGATCCTGTTGTTCCTCCCAATGCAGAAAAAATGATAATCAGGCCCGACATAAATCCATGTTTCTTTACAGGCAGTGTACTTAAAATAACAGAATTAATGGCAGGATAAACAGGTGCAATCACAAATCCAATTAAAGGGAATATAAATGCTGCCAATGGCGCATTCCCCCATCCGGTTACTGCATGCCCATCTATATTTTTAGCCAGGGGTATCGCATTGATAACCAGTAATGCCGCAATGGCCAAACAAGTTACCAGTACCACCAGCCAGTTTAATCTTTTCAATATCAGACCAGCTAAAAACCTGCCCAATGCGGTGGAACCAGCTAAAATACTGGCCATCTGTATACTTAAGGCAGCAGGTAACAATAAAACTTTATTATTAAATGTGGGTAACCAGTTCATAATACTTTGTTCTATCAATACATAGAAAAAAGCACAGCAAATGAAAATCAATACAAGTGGTGTTAACAGTAAACGAATCATTTCTTTAAAATCATCCACCAAAGATTCTGGCTGGTTGTTTTTAGAAGAAGATTCATCCAATTGGGCAGTCCATAATAAAATAAATGCAATCAGGGATATGGCACCTAATAAATAATACACCCTGAACCAGGAAGTGGAAGCTGTATTTTTACTGTCTACAAAATAGGAGAAAATAAAATAACCAGTTAATATACCTACCATGAAGAATGATTCTATAAAATTCATCATGCTGATATGCTCTTTTTCATCCCGGGTTACCAATCCGATAGTACTGTAGACAGACATTTTAATCAGCGCAAAACTGCTGCCGGTTGCTGCAAATAATAATAAAGTAGCGGGAAAGCTGGGGAAAGTTGGTACGATGATACATACCACAGAAATAAACCCCAATGCTATTTGCATCGCTACCTTATACCCAATTCTTGCAATAAAAGATGAAACCAGGAAGGATACAATAGCAATACTCAGGTCTTTAAAGGGATCTAAATAGGCTGCATTACTCTGGGAAACTCCAAAATTATTCTGTACCTGTAATATAACAGTCCCTACACTGTTTAATAAAATCGCAAAAACAAAATAGTTCAGGAATAAAGAGAGTTTTATTCTCCAGTTGTGCATAGCAGTCGTTTTGGTAATAGAAAAACGAATGTAATTCTATTAAACCATAACTGTAAGCCTCCTAATCACTTTTTTCAAGCAATGCTTTCCGCAAACGTTTTCTGCGTATTATCATTTTCTCTTTCTGCAAATTCAGGCCGGATAACCCAGCTGCTATGATGGTTATTTCTTCCCAAAATCCACCAGAAAAAGAAAAGCGTAGTGATAATTGTAATTGCCAATATACTCCAGGCTGGAATACTATTGCTCAGGTTAATCAGCAAACCATCTTTGTTAAATAGACCAAATCCCAATAAAGAAGGAATCCTGTACCAATAATAACAGGATACACCGCTTGCTGCAAAAATGGAAGTAAGGGCCCTGTCGTATTTTTTATTCAGTAATTTGGTTAATACAATATATAGTATCAATGTAACGGCCAGTCCTGCTAAGGGCATTTTATAAACATCCAGTACACCTGAAAGAGAGCTAACTCCAGATTCGTCGGGCACATGAAACCATCCCCAGATAAAGCCAGGTAAACCACCAATAATTAAAAATCCACTAATCTTATGATAAATTGTTTTCTGGGATGCTTTAGGATGATTATTAGGAGTAGAATCCGGACAGGGTATCACACAGTTAACACATTGTTCGCAATGCGCATTTGGCATGGAAAACAATACGTTTCCACCATATAATTTTTCAACCGGATGCACCGGGCATAAGGAAGAACACCAGGCACTTTTCCAGTCATAAATAAATCCCATGGTTATCCCTGTTAAGGCGGCAATAGTTAATAATATGGCAGTGGCATGGCCATTTGTATTAAATACAGCATGACGTAGTGGAACAATCAGGTATAATGCAATTACTGAAACCACACTCAATTTGGCATGCAAGTGTAAAGACATTTTTTTCTTTTTGGATAATCCCAGATGCCTGGGCAACAGGGCAACAGATGCCAACGGACAAACATTTCTCCAGACGCCTACTGCAACTACTATCAATGCAGGGGCTACCGGAATCAAAATATTCCAGAATAATAATACACCCAGCTCAGGGAAGAAGAGTAAACTGATAAAAATGGTAATTCCTACCAGCCATACTGCGGTTTGAACAATTCTCCAGATGAGTACAGAACGGGCAGATAATTGGTTACCGGATTTGTAACCGTTAGTTAGTGTTGGCATGTCAATCGTTTTCGTTAGTTGAGATAAAGTATTAAACGCAATCTATTGGAATAGAAAAAGATAAATCATGATTTTTGTCATCTTTATCTCATGAAAAGATTTAATGGATAGCAGTAATATTTACTTTCTGAATGCCTATTAAATGAAGCTCAATATGTCGGTCATGCGCTTTCTGGCTGTATTCACTGATGATTTCCAATATATCATAATCAATAAACCTGCTTTCACTGCCATCAATGGTTAAAACAGAATATTCCGGAATTTTATCCAGGGCATCTTTCAGGTTTACTTTATTTAAAAAAGTGACCATGCTGTTGAGTTTTATAAAAAATACCTCTGTTGCATGCTGCTTTCTTTTTTGAATATGGTATTCCGCTTTAAAGTTATTCTGAATAATAAAGAAAATGGATAGCAAAAGCCCGATGCATACCCCTTTCAGCAAATCTGTTGCAAGAATTACTACTATTGTAAGTACAAAGGGTAAAAACTGTTTCATGCCCAGGCTATACATATTACGGTATAGTTTAGGTTTGGTAAGGTTATACCCGGTTACCAGTAATACGGCAGCTAATGAAGCATAGGGTATTCTGTTCAGTACAAATGGAATCAGCAGGACTGATAAAAACAGGAATAGACCATGTGTAAAGGAAGATAATTTGGTGCGGCCTCCCGCATCAACATTCGCTGCGCCTCTAACAATCACAGCAGTAATAGGTATGGCTCCTAACAATCCGCATAAAATATTACCAATACCCTGTGCCATTAATTCCTGGTTTACCGGTGATATCCGGTTTTTAATATCCAGTTTGTCAATCGCTTCCAGGCATAATAAAGTTTCCAGTGTAGCCAGCAGTCCAATGATGATCCCTGTCTTCCAGATATCAATGGAAAATATTTTTGTAAAATCCGGATACTGTATCCTGCTGAATATAGTATTGGGTATATTTACCAGTTGTGTTTGTTTGAGAGACAAATGTGCTGCTATATTCCCGAATATTATATTTACAATTATACCTACTGCCACTGCCAGTAAGGGTGCCGGTAATAAAGTATGCCTTTTAGGAAAATAATTTTTTAAGATCGGGAATACAGCCAATGAAGCCATACCTATTAATATAGCTCCCCTGCTGGTATGGTGATTAAAATTCTCAATACTGCCAAAGAAATTAGTGGAGGAAAAAAGGGTTAAAAAACCTGTATTCCAGAAATCAGGCTGATCATATCCCAATGCCACCGGAATCTGTTTGGAAATTAAAATGATCCCAATGGCTGCCAACATCCCTTTGATAACTGCTGAAGGAAAATAATTAGCAATTACCCCTAACTTAAATAATCCTAATATTATTTGAAAAATACCTGCTACTATTACAGATAATAAAAATACCCTGTAATCACCAGAGCTGACAATAGTTGCAGCCACAATGGTAGATAAGCCTGCAGCGGGGCCAGATACACTTAAAGGAGATTTGCTGATCAGGGATACTACCATCCCACCAATAATGCCTGATATTATGCCCGCAGACAGGGGCGCACCGGAAGCTAAGGCAATTCCTAAACAAAGCGGAAGTGCAACCAAAAACACAGATAAGCCCGCCGGCAAATCATGTTTCAGCCAATTTATACGCAAGTATCTAATTCTTCGTTTCAATTTCAAATAACCTTTACTGAAGCTGCAAAGATACCAAAAAATATCGGTAAATTGAATATAGAATTAATAAAATATGTCTGATAAATACTGCTTCCCTGTGTTATTTTCTTCCTTTAAAATCTTTCATAGTAGTATAAATTCCCATCCATTTTCCAATAATCAAATCAAACCATCTTGCAGGTAAAATACCTTTAATAAAGGGCAGGAGGTATACAATGCCGGGCATACGGACAAACATCTTATTGCTTTCAATTCCGCTGATTATTTTTCTGGCTGCTACTTCCGGATGTACAATGGGTATTACCCTGCTTTTCACGCCGTCAAACATTCCGGTGTTGATATAATAGGGGGTTACTGTGGTGACTTTTACATTCGATTGTATACTTTCCATTTCCAGTCGCAAAGAATCACTCCATCCTATAACCGCCCATTTGCTGGCTGCATATACGCTCATTTTCGGATTGCTCACCATTCCCGCTGCAGAAGCAATATTTACAATATGCCCTTCTTTGGCGGCAATCATTCCCGGTAGCAATGCTTTGGTAATATGCATCAGTGCATTGCAATTGATCATCATGGTCCGGTCAATTTCATCGTGTGTATGGTCATTAAAAAATTTACCCACCACAATGCCTGCATTATTAATCAATATATCAATACCACCCATTTCTCTGGTTAGCTGGTTTGCAGCTTCCAGTACGGATTCAGTTCGCTTCACATCCACTACTGCATATTTAACGTCATACCCAAGGGCTTTAAACTCCTCCACTGCATGCAAGAGCATTGTTTCATTAATATCCCAGATTATCAGGGTTCCTAACCCTTTTTCCAGCAGTATTCTGCCCATTATTTTTCCTATCCCGGAAGCTCCTCCGGTAATCAGGGCTTTTTTATGTTCAATATGGCTCATAGCAGATTTTGGATAAAAGATACAGTATTTTTTTACGCCAATTATTTTGCAAGTATTACTTTCGTTAAAAATAAATGTATGGGAATAGCAGACAAATTAGCACAACTTAAATCTGATAAAAGTGCTGTTAACTTAAAAGCCGGACAGGATTTCTTAGCTGCCAATAAATTGCGTGAAGGGGTAACTGAAACAGCCAGTGGCTTGCAATATGAAGTGTTACAGTTAGGTGAAGGAGATAAACCCTGGCCTACACATACCGTTACCTGCCATTATCATGGTACGCTGATCGACGGGACAGTTTTTGATTCTTCCGTTAAAAGAGGGGTTCCGGCCAGTTTTCCGCTGAATATGGTTATTAAAGGTTGGACAGAAGGGCTTCAGTTAATGCCCGTGGGCAGTAAATTCAGGTTTTTTATTCCTGCAAACCTGGGATATGGAGATAGACAGGTGAGTGCGCAAATAGGACCAAACAGTACCCTTATTTTTGATGTGGAATTAATCAGCTTTAAATAGTACTGAACTTCTTAGGATGTAAATAATAAAAAAAGTAAGGTTTTTAAACCTTACTTTTTTTATTTCAACACTCAATATTTTTTAATCCTTATTGCATATCACTCAATTCCAACCATCTCAGTTCTTTTTCCTCCAGCTGTTTCGTTATATTGTTTATTTGTTCACTCAGCTTATTCAACTCATCAAACCCTAAATTTCCAACACTCATCGCTTCGGTTACTTTTGTTTTCTCAGCTTCCAATGCCGGAATTTCTTTTTCCAGTAATTCAAACTCACGTTTTTCTTTATAGCTTAATTTCTTTTTCTCCTCAGCAGGTGCCTCTGTTTTTATATTCTCATCCAGCGAATTGCCCTTGCTTTTATGCTGCTCCAGGTCCTGCCACTTATTCTCTTTTTTTTCATTCTGTTTCAGCCAGATCCGGTATTGCGTATAGTTACCCGGAAAATCCCGCACTTCGCCCTCTCCCTCAAATACAAATAAATGGTCTACCAGCCTGTCCATAAAATACCGGTCATGGCTTACAATAATCACACAACCTTTATACTCACTCAAAAAATTCTCCAGTACTGCCAGGGTAGGCAAGTCCAGGTCATTCGTAGGCTCATCCAGTATTAAAAAATTTGGATTGGTAAACAGGATGGTTAATAACTGTAAACGTTTTTTTTCACCCCCGCTTAAGGAATTCAGGTAGGTATATTGCTTATCCGGCGTAAATAAAAACAATTCTAAAAATTGTGCTGCACTTAAACTGCCTCCATTGGCCAGTGGAAAGTTTTCTGCAAAAGTTTTTACATACTCAATTACGCGCATATCCTCTTTAATGACTAACCCCATCTGAGAGAAATTGCCGAAAATAATGGTATCCCCAATGTTAATTTTACCACTGTCTACCGGTTCCAGCAATTGCAGCATATTTAAAAAAGTACTTTTCCCAACTCCATTCTTTCCAATCACACCAATCCGCTCCCCCTTACTGAAAGTATAATCAAAACCTTTTAAAATAGGTGTTGTGCCAAAACTCTTGTACACTTTTTTCATTTCTATTATCTTGCCGCCAAGTCTGCTCATCTTCACCTGCAATTGCACTTGTGCGTCTTCTATCTTCTGTTTGGCCCTTGCTTCCACTTCATAAAAGTTATCCTGACGGCTTTTGCTCTTGGTAGTTCTGGCTTTAGGCTGTTTGCGCATCCATTCCAGTTCTTTCCGGTATTCGTTTTTTGCTTTGTCAATACTGGAAATCTCACTTTCAATACGGGCTGCTTTACGTTCTACATAATTCTCATAATCACCTCTGTAGACAAACATATCACTACGCTCCAGTTCCCATATTTCCTCACTTACCGCATCCAGAAAATACCGGTCATGGGTTACCAGTAATAAGGTTACATTTTCCTGGTTAATATAATTTTCCAGCCACTCAATCATTTCCACATCCAGATGGTTGGTGGGTTCATCCATCATCAGTAAAGTATGCTTGTGGTTAAACCCGATGTCAATCAGTGTTTTGGCCAATGCCACCCTTTTCCGTTGGCCGCCACTTAAATTACTAACCGGCTGTTCTAAATGATGAATATTCAGTTTGGTTAAAATCTGCTTTACTTTCACTTCAAACTCCCAGGCATTCAGGTCATCCATTTTGCCAAAAAGTTCTGCCAAAGCTTCCCCGTCTTCACTGTCGCTGGCCAGTTCATATTCCCGGATGGTATTTAATACCGGGTGATTGGTATGGAATATGTTTTCCAGTACTGTTTTCCCTTCATCAAATTTGGGATCCTGTTCAAATAAAGCTACTGTTACATCTTTATGGATGAACAACTTTCCTTCATCCGGAGTTTCTGTACCATTTAAAATTCTTAATAAGGTAGATTTGCCCACTCCATTCCGGGCAATTAAGGCTATTTTATCCCCTTCATTGATATGAAAGGAAATATTTTTAAAAAGAGGGTTGATTCCGTAACTCTTAACTAGGCCTTCGGCCGATACATAATGCATGCGGCAAAGATAGGCGCCTGCCCCTATAAATGTCGTCTATCCGTAAAGAAGAACAGATTTTAGAAGCGGGTTGTGGCCGTTCCTAACCCTATAATGGTTCAGATCGGATAATCTTTTACAGCATAGGTACAGTATCATAACACAATTTTAACCACAGTTTACATGGCTTGCCATGGGTTTGTCTTGGGTTTAATATGGGTTTAATCAAAATATAGGCATCATCTGTCTCCATTTCAGTATGGTTCAGCCTGCCACCAATTATTGCCTTAAAAGGAAGGTTAATGGAAATATTTCTTTTTGGTTTCGTCTATAACTTCTAATAATCCATTCGTAAAACTGTCATCAGCCAGTTGCCAGAACATAATACCATCTAAATGCTGTTTAATGGCATACCTGGTTTTGGCAACAATAGAAACGCTGTCATCAAAGGTAACAAACCATTTTCTTGCAGGATTATACATATAAGTGGCTTTTGAAACCCGGTCTTTGTGAGTGATATAACCACTGTCAGGAGATAAATAAGGGGTAAAATACCGGTAAGAAACTCCTCTTAAAAAGTTTCCTTTTTGATGGAAGCCATTATTGGTGTCCGGTACATTTTGCCAGATACGGGCATAAAATGCAGCCCCTATGAGTAATTTACTGGCAGGTACACCCATGGTTTTGAGCATTTTAACAGCATGGTCGCAGGATTCCACCAGGTATTTATTGGAATATAAAGGCGTATGATTGCCGGTAATAGTATCATACCCGCTTACCAGGTCGTAGGTCATTAAATTAATCCGGTCTACCAGGGGGACAACTTTATCCCATTCTACTGAATTTTTTAAATAACTGGTAAAGCCACCCGCTGCAAAACTAATTTCTTTTTCATATCCCAGGGTGTCTCTTAAAGTTTGAATTAAAAGTGTAAAATTCTGGCGGTCACTTTTTGAATAAGGATGTCCTGGTGGGCCTGGTATGGCAGGATATTCCCAATCCAGGTCAATGCCATCGGCTTTAAAATAAGCCAGAAACTGTTTTACAGAAGATGCAAAAAATTTACGTGAGCTATCTGCTGAGAATACAGGAGAACAGGTAAAACAACCCGTCCAGCCACCCAGAGAAACGATCACTTTCATTCCGGGGTTTCTCTTTTTTAAAGCCACACAATTCTTTAATCCCAGGCTGTCTCTGAAATTTCCCAATGAAATCTGATTGCCTTTCAAATGGGTGAAACTAAAACACAAATGGGTAAGTTTTTCAATTGGAAAGCTATCAATCATGGTAGGCCTGCCGGCATAATACCCGAAAACATTAATGGGTTTGGGGGCGTTGCTGGATTGTGCTATGTTGGTATTGAATGCAATACCGGTTGCAATGAAAACGAATAGTAAAATGTTTTTTCTAAGCATCTGTTGGTATAAAGCTACAATGGAATAATTGTTTTAATCCGCTGAAATTTGCTGGATATGATTATATCTTTTAATGGAAAGATTAATTGATACAACCTTAAATATAGAATGGACTAGTTGATTTACAACAACCGTACATATAAAAATATCTTAAATAGAAAATTGATGCTTTATTTATAGGGTAAGGAAGATTGCAGTCCGGGTAAAAAGAGATAATCATCCCAGTTAAATACCAGCATTAAAGTCTGTTTATTTCAGCAGGTTTTTTACTTCATTCAGTTTCATCAAAGCTTCTACCGGTGTAAGCCGGTTAATATCAATTTCTGTCAGCAGTTTACGGATATTTTCAAATGTTTCTGAATGGGCATCAAAAATGGATAACTGCAATCTGGGCCCGCCCAGATGTTTTACAGTATCTTTTATTTTCATTCCGGTGTTCCTGCCTGGTATATCCTGGCTTCCCACTTCAGATTCCCGGCTGTCTTCCAGTTGTTTTAATATTTCATTGGCACGCGTAATAAGTTCCGGAGGCATGCCGGCCATTTTAGCTACGTGAATACCAAAGCTGTGGGTACTGCCTCCGGGAGCCAGTTTTCTGAGGAATATGATTTTATTCCCCACTTCCTTATTGGTAACATGGTAGTTTTTTACACGGGGCAGTTTATTCTCCAGTTCATTCAGTTCATGGTAATGGGTGGCAAATAAGGTTTTAGGGGCAGCAGGGCTATTGTGTAAGAACTCCACAATACTCCAGGCAATGGAAATGCCATCGTAAGTAGAAGTGCCACGTCCAATTTCATCCAGTAACAGTAAACTGCGGGCAGACACATTATTAATAATACTGGCAGTTTCATTCATTTCCACCATAAATGTGCTTTCCCCGCCACTCAGGTTATCACTGGCACCTACGCGGGTAAATATTTTATCCGTCAGGGGTACTTTGGCAAAACCTGCAGGCACAAAACTGCCCATATGCGCCATTAAAGTGATGAGGGCAGTCTGCCGTAAAATGGCGCTCTTACCACTCATATTGGGCCCCGTTAAAATAATGATCTGTTCATTGGCCGGGTCCAGCTGTATATTATTGGAAATATAGGTTTCACCAGGGGGTAAATTTCTTTCAATAACCGGGTGCCGGCTATCCTGAAATTCCAGATCCAGCCCTTCATGCAATTGCGGTTTCTTATAATTGAACTTCAGTGCATTTTCTGCAAAATTGCAAAGGCCGTCAATAATGGCAATAATATTACCATTCACCTGTATGGGGGCAATATAATCCTGTAATGCCATCAGTAATGCATCATATAATGCCAGTTCTATGGCCAGGATTTTTTCTTCCGCACCAGTAATCTTTTCTTCATATTCTTTCAGTTCCGGAGTAATATACCGTTCTGCATTGGCAAGGGTCTGTTTACGGATCCAGTCGGCCGGTACTTTAGATTTATGCGAATTGGTTACTTCCAGGTAGTAGCCAAATACATTATTAAAACTGATTTTCAAAGAATTGATACCGGTACGTTCTGCTTCCCGCTGTTGTATATTAATCAGGTAGTCTTTACCACCACTGGCAATCTTTCTCAGGTTGTCCAGTTCTTCGTGTACCCCTTCCCGTATCACGCCACCTTTTGCTGCTGCAACCGGTGGTGTTTCGGCAATCTGATGTTTAATTTTATCCAGCATCAGCTGGCAGGGGTTAAGACCATCACTCAACCGCTTTACATAATCATTGGGTAAGGCAAAACAGGCTGATTTTATCAGTTCTGTTTGTTGCAACCCTTTAGCCAGCTGTAAAATTTCACGGGGATTGATTTTCTTCATAGGTATCTTACTCACCAGCCGCTCTATATCCCCGCATTGTTTTATAAACTGTATCAGCTGATGCCGGGTATCTGTTTCTTTGATCAATAATTCTACAGCATCCAACCGTTCGTTGATCTTTTTAATATCCTTCAGGGGCATCACCGTCCACCGTTTCAGCAACCTGGCACCCATGGGGCTCACGGTATTATCCAGCACTTTCAGCAGGCAGTTGCCGTTATCTGCACCGCTGTTAAGAATTTCCAGATTACGGATGGTAAAGCGGTCCATCCATAAAAAATCATCCCTTTCTATCCGTTGTATCACCGTAATATGCTGCAGGTTGGGATGTTCGGTCTCTTTCAGGTAATATAAAATAGCACCGGCTGCCACTATTCCACTCTGCATATTTTCTATGCCAAAACCTTTCAGTGAATGGGTTTGAAAATGCTTAAGTAAGCTGTCTGTTGCAAAATCCAGTTCAAAAATCCAGCTTTCTAAAGTGTAGGTATAAAATTTATTGCCAAAGCTTTCTTTAAACTGTTTCTGGTTGCTGCGTTGAAATATAATTTCAGCAGGCTTTAAGCTTTGCAGTAATTTATCAATATATTCCTCATTGCCCTGAGCTACAAAAAACTCACCGGTAGAAATATCCAGAAATGCAACACCCAGGTTGTTTTCTGTAAAGTGCACTGCAGCCAGAAAATTATTGCTGTTGTGTTCCAGCAGCTTTTCATTAATGGCAATACCCGGGGTAACCATTTCCGTAACCCCTCTTTTAACAATACCCTTTGCCAGTTTAGGATCTTCCAGCTGATCGCAGATTGCCACCCTGTATCCTGCTTTTACCAGTTTATGCAGGTAGGTATCCAGTGCATGGTGCGGGAAACCCGCCAGTTCTGAAGATGCAGGCGATCCGTTATTTCTTTTGGTTAGGGTAATACCCAGTACAGCAGCAGCTTTGATGGCATCTTCCCCGAAAGTCTCATAAAAATCGCCTACCCGGAACAATAAAATAGCATCAGGATATCTTTGCTTAATGGCTCTGTGCTGCTGCATTAATGGCGTATCTGAACTGCTTTTAGACATGGGCGACAAATATAATCTGCTGCTGTAAAATCAGTTCTATTATTTTAAAGTTGTGACCAACTTGTGAATTCTATTAGCCAGGAATTAGGGTTTACCTGTCAGTATGCAGCTTTAATATGGAATGATAATGAATAAACACGTATTCAATGTTCCACCAGCTTTCTGAAGCAGAATGGCTTGTGTATTGGTTTTATGGTTTATTTTCGCACACTTCTTAATCCATATAAGGAAAGAAACTGTGGCATGCGTAAAATTTCAATGGACGAGTTAGGGCGTAAATCGGTGGATGAATTTAAAAAAGCAGCAAAAACACCCATTATTGTGGTACTGGACAATATCCGGAGTATGCATAATGTTGGCAGTGTATTCAGGACTTCAGATGCTTTTTTAATTGAGGCGATCTGTTTATGCGGGTATACACCCCAACCTCCCCACCGGGATATACATAAAACGGCTTTGGGAGCAACAGAAACAGTGGATTGGATGTATTTTGAAAAAACAAAAGAGGCAGTGGAACAGTTAAAGGGAAGGGGCTATAAAATATATGCGGTGGAACAGGCGGAAGGAAGTATTTCCCTGGAGCATTTTCCGGACCCTGCCGAACCAATGGCAGTTATATTAGGCAATGAAGTGGAAGGTGTGGATGCAGATTTGTTGCCTTTATGCGATGGTTGTATAGAAATACCCCAGTTGGGCATGAAACATTCACTCAATATATCTGTAGCAGCGGGAATTGTATTATGGAAATTATCCGAAGCAGGATTTAAAAAGAATTAATGAAGTAATATGAGTAAAGTAAAGCATTATTTATCCCTGGTTAAATTTTCACATACCATATTTGCCATGCCTTTTGCATTAATTGGTTTCTTTCTGGGTATGATTTCATTTAACCGTGACCTGCAAACAGGCAAATTTGATCAGTCGCAGTTTAAAATCATTTCCATCGGTAATGTTTCTGCTCATTTTATGTATTTAATGCAGGCATTTATATTGGTGTTGGTATGTATGGTATCAGCCAGAAGTGCAGCCATGGCTTTTAACCGGTATCTCGACAGAAGCTTTGATGAAAAAAATCCCAGAACCGCTATACGGGAAATCCCTAAAGGGATTATTTCTGCCAATAGTGCCCTTAGGTTTGTTATTCTGTCTTCACTAATATTTATACTGGCTACTTACTTTATAAATAGTATCTGTTTTTATTTGTCACCCGTTGCTTTATTTGTGATTCTATTTTATTCTTATACCAAACGGTTTACACCTCTTTGTCATTTAGTATTGGGGTTGGGTTTGTCACTGGCTCCAATAGGTGCTTACCTGGCAGTTACGGGAAGATTTGATGTATTACCGGTACTATTTTCCCTTGCTGTGATCTTCTGGGTAAGTGGTTTTGATGTAATCTATGCTTTGCAGGATGTGGAATTCGACCAGTCGCAACAATTATACAGTATCCCAGCTGTACTGGGTAAAGCCAAAGCATTACGGGTTTCTGAACTGTTACACCTGTTCAGTGCCGCCTGTGTAATCAGTGCAGGTATTTACGGCCATTTCCATCTTTTATACTGGATGGGGATTGCCGTTTTTGCCGGTATGCTTATTTATCAGCATTCTCTGGTAAAACCACATGATTTACGGAAAGTGAATATTGCATTTATGACAGCCAATGGCATTGCCAGTGTAGTGTTTGCCATATTTGTAATTGCAGACCTCCTGTTGGGTTAATTCGTACCTTACAGGCCAAACTTTCAAATTAATAATGCCCAGAATTATTTGTATCGACTATGGCGGAAAAAGAACAGGGTTGGCAGTTACTGATCCCTTTCAGATTATAGCCACTGCATTAACTGCTGTTCCTACCAATGAATTGATCCCATTTCTTAAAAAGTACTTTCAGCAGGAGCAGGTAGAATTGATTTTAATAGGAGAGCCTTTGAATCTGGACGATTCCCCTACACATGCAACCCCACTGGTATATAATGCCATTAAACAGTTGAAAAAAGAGTTCCCGGCAATACCCATTCAAACAGTGGATGAACGGTTTACTTCCAAACTGGCGTCAAGGGCCATGGTAGAAATGGGTATGAAAAAGAAAGACCGCCAAAAGAAGGAAAATATTGATCAGATTGCTGCCACTATTATGTTGCAGGATTATTTACAAAATCGCAGTTAAACAGGCCAGATTTGCTTGTTGAGCGTTTTGCCTCTATTTTTGCTGTTTATATATTAAGTAACAACATCGAAATGATTCTACCAATTGTAGCCTACGGAGCTCATGTTTTAAGAAAGGAAGCGAAAGATATTCAGTCAGATTATCCGGATTTAAGTAAACTGATTGAAGACATGTGGGAAACCATGTATGCCAGCAGTGGGGTAGGTTTGGCTGCGCCGCAGATTAATAAGGATATCCGTTTATTTGTAATGGACAGTGCTCAGATTTTTGAGAACCTGGACGAAGAAGAAATAGGTAAATATCCTGATGAGCCTGGTTTCAGAAAAGTATTTATCAATGCTCATATTCAGGAATATACCGGAGAGGAATGGGCGTATAATGAAGGTTGTTTAAGTATTCCCAAGATACGGGAAGATGTATACCGCCCGGAGACCATTACTATGGAATACCAGGATGAGCATTTTGAATGGCATACAGAAACATTTAATGGTATTTCTGCCCGAATTATTCAGCATGAATACGACCATATTGAGGGTAAACTGTTCATTGATTATTTAAAACCTCTGCGTAAAAAACTTTTGCAAAGCAAATTGAATGATATCAGCAAGGGCAAAATAAAAGTGGATTATAAAATGATTTTCATAAAATGAAAAAGTTAACGGTCATTTTCTTTTGTCTTTTCTATTTAACAGTATCCTATACCCAGTCCAAAGACACTACCATTTATGGTGATAATGGAAAAGTAACTTTACCGGAAGTTTTTGTTCGCAATAATTTTGACTATAAAAAATTATTACAGACCATTAAAGAAGATACTACATTTTATAAAGCTTTCCGAAACCTCCGGATTCTCAGTTTCTCCTCTTATAATGATATTAAGATGATGGATAAGAACCAATCTGTGAAAGCATCCTTATATAGTAAAACGAGGCAAACCCGCCTGAATGGTTGCAGAACTATGAGTGTGTTGGAAGAAGAAACCACCGGTGATTTTTATGATGCTAAACATAATTATAATTACCTGACTGCAGAATTATATGCTTCTCTTTTCTTTACGAAAGGCTCTGTTTGCGGTGAAAATAATATAGTGAAAGGCCATGTTATTTCAACAGAAAGTAAATCTGGTATTGATAAGCATAAAGAACAATTGAAAATGCTCTTTTTTAATCCAGGTAAAAAGATACCGGGTATTCCATTTATTGGTGGTAAGCTGGATTTATATGATGAACATGCACATAAATTATACGACTATAAACTGGATATTGTAGAGTACAAAAATCAGTTATGTTATGTATTTTCCATCAAGCCTAAAGAAAACCTTGGACTTTTTTCCAGAGATGAAATTGTAGTGGATGAAATGACCACCTGGTTTGATATGAAAACACTGGAAGTGCTGGGCCGAAATTACAGTTTAAGTTATAAAGCCGGGTTATATGATTTTGATGTGAGCATGGAAGTGGAACTGACACATATTTCCGGCATGCTGGTACCCAAAGTACTGAGATATAAGGGAAACTGGAATGTGGTTTTTAAGAAAAGGGAGCGGGGACTTTTTACGGCTACTTTATTTGATTTTAATAAGTAAAAAAAATTAGTTCGAGCATTAATCTTTTAATAATTACAAACTATTTAGAAAGGCTTGAATCTCATTTACTGAACTGGCTTTAGGATTCAGTTTAATGATATTGTTGCTGAAATTGCCAGGTTGAGGAATCCCAAGATAAAATATATTATCAATTAAAGAAATGCTGATAGCGGTTAACGGTGCATTTACCGGAATACCAGTTGCATAAAAAGTACGGGCATTATAATCCGGATCTAAACGGATCACTGCATTGCTATTAGAAATCAGGCCAAAGACCAATGTATTCTTATTCGTAAAGTTAGGGGGTAAAATAATATCTAACCTGCCCGTTCCTGCGCTTGTATCCAGTGGGCTCATACAGCCATTCCAATGTGTAACAGCAGAATTTAATTGGAATCCTTTTATTGTTTGAGTACCGGGATAATAATTGGGGTTAATAGTTCCTTTCGCACTGTAATTCCAGTTAAATAATGAATCCTGATTGCTAAGGTTTAATCCTTCATAAAATTTAATCGTTGTCAAAGGTTCATCATCGTTCCACTGAAAACTGAAATAACTGTTTGGTGCAGGGAATACTTCCTGACCCAATACTGATAAGCGTAAATAAAAACTATAGGAGGATGCTAATATTGTTTTACCTGTATTGGTAGGTATCATACATTTAATGAAATCGCCTTTCTTTGCCAGTACAGTTAATTCTATTTTTATATTGTTTGCACCATTAACAGGTACTCCCCCTGCATTATTGTAAGATAGCGCAGGAAATGTTAAAACTGCATTGTGATAGGGGTCATCATATAAAAAAGAACCTCCTGTGCCACAGTTAAAAGAATCTACATTCAGGGGAACATTGCACAATCCATTGTAAATAGAATCTACTTTTCCGGTACTGATGGAGGATGTTGTCCAGGTAGTATCATTAATTGCCAGGGTATTATTGAGCGTGAAGGTAATGCTGGACTCTTTTTTACAGGCAATGGCTAAAACCAGTAATGTATATATGAGTAAATGTTTTTTCATGTTATCACTGTAAAGGATACTGCATAGTTTATAAATGCTGCCTGCCACTTATTTTCATTCGTAAACCTAATTGAATCCCAAGGGTATTAAATTTCTGGCTGAAACCTGCACTGCTGTTGGTAGTATAATTACCATATCGGAAATAAGGTTCTGCAAAAATATCCAGTGTTGGGCTGATATTATTGATGATACTAACACTGCCCATAAAACTGAGACCAACTTTTGTTTTATAAAAGCCGGAAGATCCTTTTGAATCTGCACTGATAATGTTATAAGCAGTATCCAGGGTAACCCCATTAAACCAGGAGGCAACATTGAATATAACCCCACCATTTACCCCTATTTTCCATTTAGATTCAGGGTCTCCAAATTCATAACCAATACTGATAGGTATATCCACATTCTTATAATGGTTATTACTTTTGGTTACTTTATACCCTGTTTGAGTAACTGATGTAGTATCTCTAATTGTGGTATCTCCCTGGGCACGAACGATGGTTCGGGTTACAATAACGGTTGTAGTCTGACTTTCATTTATCAGCCTTTGTGCAAATTTTTCATCAATCTGCGAATACTGGATTCCTGCTTTAAGCAGCACATGGTCACCCATTTTTTTGGCAAGTCTAACACCGGCTGAGAATCCTACTCCCATATGCTCAGTACTGTCCTTCTTTTGCAGGTATGCATTACTCACCCCTTTTGATTGTAATAACTTAAACGAATAATCGGGTGATAAATAAGTTTCCACATAAACTGTATTGGGTTTATAACCATTGGCACTCGGACAATCATTTCCCAGACCCAGAATGTTTTTCAGGTTCAGGGGTGGCTGGTGCATTGTATTTGAATTATACAGGGCTAAACTGTTTGAAGAGAAATACTGGCTGTTTACTGTGTTTTTAACCGGTAATGCAAATGCTTCTTCATTATTTAAGCCGGTAGTATTCTGGTTAGTCCCTTCATTGTTTTTAGACCTTGATAATAAGCTGGAAATGAATTTTTTATTTTTTGAGAAACCAAATTCTGCTGTACTGGCTTCTTTTGCATAGCTATTAGTTTTATTTATTACCTGCTGGCTGCTGGCTGAATTTAAATTTTCTTCCTCGGTAATTGAATCTTTAAGATGGATAGTATTAGTCTGATTGGCTGCTTTTTTCAGTTCTGCAGCAGTACCGGATTTTACCGGAATTTGGGTTGATAAAGTAGAATTGAATTCAATATTTTTTTCTTTTAAATTAGTTAATATAAAGTATGCACCGCTAAACAAAGCAATAATGCCCATACCTGCATACCAGCCTCCATTATGCTGCCACCAGAAAGCTTTGGGCCTTTTTGTTTTTTCGTTAGCAATTTTTTCCCATAAGCCTTCCGGTATGGGGGAGGGATAGTTTTCAAGCTTATCTCTCACAAAATTGTCAAATGGTTTATCTGTCATCAAACAGCAATTTTTTGAATTTCAAGTATTTGTGATTGCAACATTTTCCTTGCTTTTACCAATTGGCTTCTGCTGGTACTGGGCTGAACATTCAGCATTTTACCTATTTCCTCATGGCTGTAGCCTTCAATAACTGCCAGGTTAAACACAATCCGGTACCCATCGGGTAACCGGTTAATCAGTTTCAGCAAATCTTCCTGTCCAAGATTATTATACGCAAAAGCTTCTATGGATGGCGTATCAGTGGAATTTTCCTTTATTTCACTAAACTTAATCTTTTTCTTTTGTAAAGATTTCAATGCCACATTAACAACAATTCTGCGCATCCAGCCTTCAAAGGATCCTTCAAACTTAAATTGGTGTATATTGTTGAATATCCTGATAAACCCTTCCTGAAGCATATCTTCTGCCTCCATATCATCATTTGCATAACGTTTGCATACGGTCATAAATTTACCGGCATACTGTTCAAACAGCATGCGCTGGCAATTCGGATTCTGCCGTGTACACCCATTAATGAGTTCAAATTCAGTCAAGTTCGAAGGGTAGGTTTAGTTTTACTAATAATAGATGCCTTACTAATCTGTTTTGTTGCCTTAATGGTATTAGAAGCATAAAATTATTAAAAAAGCCCCTCTTTTTAGGGAGGGGCTGAATTTTAGTGTTTATTTATCTTAATCTATTGATAAAAATTGTTCGTGCATATAATCCACCACTTTTACCATGTCTTTGGTTTCCTGATACACTTTTATCTGGCGGTCTGCACCCGTTCCATTTTCAATCATCTTATGTAAATGTGTAAGGGAGTGCCGGCTACCCAGTTCATCCACCACATCATCCACAAAATCAATCAGTTCATATAATAATGCCCTGGTATTTACTTCTGCTTCTTTTCCAAAATCTATTAAGGAACCATCAATCCCATACCTGCTGGCCCTCCATTTATTTTCATTAATAAGAGATCGCTGGTAGGTGATAAAGTTCATGTTCTGTGTTTTCAGCTTATATAATTTGGCACATATTGCCTGAAATAAGGCTGCAATGGCAATTGTTTCATTGGCAGTCAGGGGTACATCACATATCCTGAACTCAACGGTATTGAAAAAGGGGTGTACCCTTAAATCCCACCATATTTTCTTGGCATTGTCTATGCAGTTTGTTTTAATCAGCAGGTTTACATAATTATCATATGCTTCGATGCTTTCGAAATAATCGGGAATACCTGTTCTGGGGAATTTGTCAAAAACCTTGGTCCGGTAAGATTTATAGCCGGTATCCCTTCCTTCCCAGAAAGGCGAATTGGTACTCAAAGCATACACATGCGGCAAAAAGTAACGGGCACTATTGGCAATATGAATGGCCATTTTACGGTCTTCCATTCCAACATGTACATGCAGCCCAAAGATTAAATTACTCCTGGCAGCATCCTGCAATTCATTCACTATCTGGTGGTAACGGATATTATCGGTAATCAACTGGTGATTCCAGTGGCTAAAGGGATGGGTACCTGCTGCTGCTACCCAAAAACCCAGGTTGCCGGCAATTTCTGAAATGGTACCCCTCAATGTGGCAATATCCCTGAATGCTTCATCCACATTGGCGCAAACATCAGTACCTACTTCCACTACTGCCTGGTGCATTTCTGCTTTTACCTTGTCCTTTAAAATTTTATGACCCTCGGTAACTATTTTCTGGTCATGGCTGATGAGCTCCCTTGTTGTGGGGTCAATCACCATGTATTCTTCTTCAACACCTAATGTAAAATGTCTGAAACTCAGATGTGACATAATATATTTTCACTTGATTGTTTAAGGATATAATTGATTTCCCGCTGCGCTTCTTTTAATGTATTCCCCCCAGGTAAGGTTGTCTTTACCATTCTCCTGAGAGAGAGCTTTTTCAATAGCATACGCAGCTGCAGTTTCCACTACCCAGTCAAAGTTTTCCTGCCCTACACTGATCAGGTCAGCATCTGGTGCCGGATTACAAAAATCTATTGCATAAGGCACTCCATCCCGTATTGCCAGTTCAACCGTATTAAAATCATAGCCTAAATACTGATTAATTCTTAATACAATGTCATGCATGGTAGCATACAATTCTTCCGATGGGGAAAAAGAGGCTGAATAGCGCAGGTGATGCGGATTCCTGGGTTCATAAGGCATAATGCGCACATGCTTGCCACCAATACAATAACAACGGTAATATTCATCAAAAATAATTTCCTCCTGTAATAACATTACCAGTTGACCGGTTTGCTGGTGCTTTTCAAAAAATTCGTCAATATTATTCAGTTTATAAACATTTTTCCATCCGCCACCTGCAAATGGTTTCATATAAGCCGGAAAACCAATATAACTGAAAATAGATTCCCAGTCCAGCGGATATGCCAGGTTGGCAAAAGAGGCATCACTGGTATCATCCGGTAAATCCCTGGATGGTAAGATCACTGTTTTAGGAACAGGAACTTCTATTTTAGTTGCCAGTGCATTATTGAAAAATTTTTCATCCGCACTCCACCAGAATGGATTGTTTATGACTGCAGTGCCACTAATAGCTGCATTTTTAAGATAAGCCCTGTAAAAGGGAACATCCTGGCTAATCCGGTCTATGATTACAGCATAATCTGTAGATTCACCCTGTTTTACTTTATCTATTTTTACAAACTCAGCTGAAATACCCGGAATGTTTTTACTGTTAATTCGATCAATAAAAGCTTCAGGAAAACTTCGTTCTTTGCCAAAAAGGATTCCTATTTTTTTCATACAACTATTAATTTTAGGGTTATTTTTTTATGAATGTTGTTCAATATAATAAAACTCAGGCATATTCTTAAAATTACAACCTGAATCTTGTTAATTTTTCTAATGAGGGTTTCCCTTACATTTGAACTTATGACTGCTGAGAATATTAAGGATCCTATTCATTTTACACGGGAACAACATACTATCTATTCTACCTATTTAGAAAGGGATGTATTGCTGGATGCCTATGTTCCTATTGATTTTGTCCAACCTGAACTGTTTCATTTATTATTAATCAATGATGGGCAGGATTTATTAAAAATGCCTTTTACCGCTATTCTGGAAGAGTTTGCTGTTACTGCAGAAGCAGAGCCTTTATTCTGTATTGGAATTCATTGCGGAGAGGAAAGAAAAAGGGAATACGGAACTGCTTTTGCTGCTGATTTTGAAAACAGGGGCGATAAAGCTGGATTGTACAGTAAATTTATTTTTGATGAATTATTGCCTTTTATACGTAGGTACTATCAGGCACCTTCATTTAAAGAAAAGTCTTTTGCAGGTTTTTCTTTAGGGGGGTTAAGTGCATTGGATATTGTATGGAACCATCCCAATGAGTTTTGTAAAGCAGGCATTTTCAGTGGTAGTTTATGGTGGAGAAGAAAAGCCTATGAAGCTGGATATGAAGATGAAAAAGACAGGCTGATGCATTTGCAGGTATTAAAAGGAGGGTTTTATCCCTGGTTACGATTCTTTTTTGAATGTGGTACCCTGGATGAAACGGCTGACCGAAATAATAATGGTGTGATTGATAGTATAGATGATACGCTGGACCTGATTATTGAATTAAAGGTTAAGGGATATACAGACGAACATATCCGGTATTATTTAGTGGAAGAGGGCCGGCATGATGTGGAAACATGGGCAAAGTCTTTTCCGGCTTTTCTGAAATGGGGATGGTATAAAAAGCAATAATTAACTTTCGGAACAATTTAAAAGCATAAAAAAAAGCCCTGAAATTTCAGGGCTTTTTTTATTATATCTAGAGTTACTATTTGTTTAGTTAAACAAATATTTAATTCCAAACTGCATCTGCCAGCGGGAGAAAATGCTGGTACTGTTTACGAAGCTATTCACCAGAGGTACCTGGTTGGTAGGATCGATATAAGGGAAAGAGAAAGAAGGTGTTTTACCATCAGCGGCCATACCTTCAAATTGTAATGGGGATGATGTGCTTTGAACTTTAGCTAAACCCCAGTTTCTGTTCAGGAAGTTTCCTGCATTGATTAAATCCAGAGATAAACGTAAAGTATGTTTATCATTTTCTTTGCCATTCTTGGTATAGAAATAAATATCCTGAGTGATATTGATATCCAGGTGTCTGAAATCAGGTAATACCACTGCATTTGCCTGAGCAATCTGACCACGTCGGAAAGATAAATAACGGTCCTGATTGATAAAGTTGTTCAACTGATTCCAGATCTGAGAAACTGACCTTGGATCTGAACTTGCACCAGTACCTAAACCACCGGAACCAGCTTTAACCAGGTTAATTTCACTTGCATTTCTTGGAATATAAATCAGGTCATTACCGGAATTACCATCACCGTTTAAATCTCCACCATAAGTATAAGATCCTACACCATTGGGTGCTGCTTCAAAAATAGCACCGATAGTAGTTACGAAATGCTGGGAATAAGCCACTTTATAAGTAGCATAAGCAATGATACGGTGAGGCTGATAATAGTCAGCATAAGATAAATTTGCACCATTAGGATCAGCTGCACCAACATTTCTGCCACTCCATAAAGTAGATGCAGTACTACCGCCGGTAGCTACGTTCTTAGCTTTACTATAAGTATATGCCGCACTCAGGTATAATCTTGGGAAGGTCTTTTGAATTCTGCCGGTTAAAGTGTACGCATAACCCTGAGAATTATTGCTCATTAAAATAGCAGTTCCTAAATTCGGGTTTGCCTGTGTAGCACCACCAGCTCCGTACCAATATTTATTACTGTTAGCAGTAGAAGTTAAATACCTTAACCTGTTATCAGCACCATTTAAAGCAAATGCATGCGTTTCATTCAGGTTCAGGTTAGAATAATAAACTGCATCGATATCTTTTGAATAAGAAGCTTCTGCAGTAATAATCCAATCGTTCGCGAATTTTTTATCTATTGCCAGGTTGGTTTTCAATACAGTTGGGTATTTGAAATGAGGATCAGTTACCGCAGCACTGTAGCTAGTTGCACTCTGTACTGATGTTGGTGGCGTGGTATTAACTCCGGTAGGAGGATTGGCAATGGCATTGCTGGTAAAATTAACATTGGTATAGCTACCTGAACCGGTTAAGATACCATTATTACCACCCTGGTTAGCTAACCATACAAATGGTGGAGGGCCGGAGAATAAACCTAAACCACCTCTAACCTGTACAGTTCTGTCTTTCAGTACATCCCAGTTAAATCCTGCTCTTGGAGAAAGAATTACAGCATTTTTAGGTGCTTGTCCAATATTATAAGAAGCATTATTGGCAAAAGTTAAAACATCAAAATAAGGGTTATTCAGGAAAACAGCTTTGTAAATAGTCATATCATAACGAACACCATAGGTTACAGTGAAGTTAGATGCTGCACGCCATTTATCCTGTGCAAATAAACCTATTTCAGTAGAACCGGCATAATAGAACGGAAATGCACCGCCAGGAATATTGGACCATGCCTGATAGTATTTATCTACAGCTGGTCCGCCATTGGCAGCAGTATAAAAAGCCTGGAATGAAGGGAACTGGTAACCACCTGCATAGTTCGGTGCAAATGCATCAGCATATTTCCTGTCATAATCCTGTGTGCCGAAAGTGATTTCATGCGCACCGGCATAATGGGTTACTACATCTGAAACCTGGTATACATCTGTATTGATCAGGTTATTATAAGTATAAGTTTCATAGCCAAAGGAAGTAGCTACCTGCGTACCATAAGTATTACCGGTACCATTCAGAATATCTACAGCAGGCATTAAGCTGCTGGTTCCTGGAGCTCTTGGGTCTCTTTCCCTGGTATAACCAGCCTGGAATTTGTTAGACCATTTATTACTAAACCTGGTATTTAATTCTCCTAAGATGATGTCGAAGTTATTATTGATATAATATTCACTTGCAGCAAAAGGTAACCCATAAGTATAACTCTGAGAAGCTGGCCCTTTCTGGAAACCGGAACCAGTCCTGGATGTACTTTGATTGGTTTGTGCACTGGACCTGAAATACAGGTAAGTTAAGGAAAAAGAATTTTTGCTGTTAATGTTCCAGTCTAATTTAACAGTAGCTTTTTTACTGGTAGTAGCATTACTGTAATTCTGGTAGGATCCTGGATCATAATTGAATTTAGATTTCAAAAAGCTTACTAAAGCATTTAATGAATCTGAATTCACCTGAGATACTGCACCTGCACTAGCTGATAAACTTGCATTGCTGGCAACCACACTGAATGCCGGAGCTGTTTGGTTCAGTTCTTCATAACTTCCAAAGAAAAACAATTTGTTTTTCACAATAGCACCGCCTAAAGAAGCACCCCTGATATAGAAGTTAA
>Ga0208872_1000185_pt1 | contig 56326 bp, 41 predicted proteins | sample CryBogCBH12Aug08_FD_185508 | JGI IMG/M metagenome (GOLD analysis project Ga0208872, IMG submission 185508) | Freshwater microbial communities from Crystal Bog, Wisconsin, USA - CBH12Aug08 (SPAdes) | ecosystem: Environmental > Aquatic > Freshwater > Lake | place: Crystal Bog, Wisconsin, USA...
CCCACTGGTTTCTGCCTCCCGCAGGATGCGGCCGATCTGCTTGGTCGTATGATGTGTCTCCTTCATGATGGTTTCCTTTCCTTTGCCCGAAAACCATCTCATCTGCAATGACCTAGCTCAGAGGGGCTAATGAAGAGAAGGAGATTATTTTGTTAGTAGGGTGTTTTACAAATATGTCGCGCCAATGGCGCTGATTAGTTCTCAAACGGCCTAATTGAATCAATGAAATTCGTGTCACCGCAAGAGCGGCGGCTTTCCACCCGGGATAGCGCGGCACGACTAAATTCTTTACACCTTTTTTGCCAGACCGCAAAATATGCGCGTGTTGACCGATAGTAATTCGCGCACGCCGGCAGCAGTTCCCGAAACCGGCGGACGGGCGAACGACCAATTTTCTGCAGACTGGCAGGCCGCGTTGAAGCGGTCGCAGAATTACCTTTTGTCCGAGCAGAAACCGGAAGGTTACTGGGTCGGCGAATTGCTGGTGGACGCCACGCTCGTTTCCGACATGGTGGCTTATCATCATTGGGACGGTAGCGTGGATCCCGAATGGCAGCGCAAGGCGGTCAATCATATCTTCTCGATGCAGTTGCCGGACGGCGGCTGGAACATTTACTACGGCGGGCCGTCGGAGGTGAATGCCACCATCAAGGCCTACCTTGCGCTCAAGCTGGCGGGCGTGCCGGTGACGGACCCTCGCATGTTGAAGGCGCGCGAGGTGGCGTTGCATCTCGGCGGTGTGCCGCGGATGAACACCTTTTCCAAGCTGTATCTGGCGCTCATCGGCCTGTTCCCGTGGGAATACGTCCCGACAATTCCGTGTGAGGTGCTGCTCATTGGCAAATGGTTCCACGTGAATTTCTGGGACATGAGCAACTGGTCGCGCGCGATGATCGTGCCGCTGGCCATCATCAATCATTTCAAGCCGACGCGCCCGGTGAAGGTGACGCTCGACGAGCTTTACCCCGACGGCATCAACGAGCGTGACCTCGCGCTGTCGCCCGATCCGGAGAAAATTTCCTTCCGCAATTTTTTCCTCTGGCTCGACCGGCTGCACAAACTCGCGGAATGGTTTGCGGAACATGGCATCCATCCGTTCCGCAAGACCGCGCTGAAGAAATGCGAGGCGTGGATGCTCGAACGCTTCAAAGGCAGTGACGGTCTTGCCGCAATTTTTCCCGCGATGCTGAACTCTGTCATCGCGTTGAAAGCGCTCGGCTACAAGAACGACAATCCTATTTTGCAACGCGAGGAGCGCGAGTTGAAACGCTTGCAGCACGAAACGGTCGATTCCGTGCGCATCGAACCATGCTTCTCGCCCGTGTGGGACACTGCCATCGTGACGATTTGCCTGTGCGAATCCGGTGTGCCCGCCGATCATCCGCAGATGAAACGCGCCGCCGAGTGGCTGATGGAAAAGGAAATCCGCGTCTATGGCGACTGGATTCACAAAAATCCCGCGAAGGTCGAGGCGAGCGGCTGGGTGTTTGAATACCAGAATACCTGGAATCCCGACGTGGATGACACCGCGATGGTGCTGCTCGCGCTCCGGCAGATTCCCACGGACAATCCGGCGCGGCGCGACGAAGTTTTCCAGCGCGGCATGAAATGGATGATGGCGTTCCAGTGCAAAGACGGCGGCTGGGCGGCTTTCGACAAGGATTGCACGAAGAACATTCTCGAAAAAGTGCCGTTCGCCGACCACAACGCGATGCTCGATCCCGAATGCGCCGACATCACCGCGCGCATCCTGGAATTGCTCGGCTATGAGAACTGGAAGCTGAATCACCACCAGATTCAGGATGCCATTGATTATGTTCGCCGCCAGCAGGAGGAAGACGGCTCATGGTATGGCCGCTGGGGCGTGAATTACATTTATGGCACCTGGCAGGTGCTGCGCGGGATGCGCGCCTTGAACTACAACATGAGCGAAGACTGGCTCCAGCGCGGCAAAGCGTGGCTCGAAAGCGTCCAGCGCGAGGACGGCGGTTGGGGTGAACGCTGCAACACATACGACGACCCGATTTACAAGGGGCAGGGGCCGAGCACCGCGTCGCAAACCGCATGGGCGGTCATGGGCTTGTGTGCGTTCGACGACCCGGAAAATCCCGCGCTAAAACGCGGCATCGAATACCTCGCGCGCACGCAAAACGCCGACGGTTCGTGGACGGAACTGGAAACCACCGGCACCGGTTTCCCGAAGGTGTTCTATTTGAAATACGACATGTATCGCAACGCCTGGCCGTTGCTGGCACTGGCGACCTACAAACAAATCTGTGAGCGAGCGGCGACAAAGAAGAACGGAGCCGCCAATGCTTGAACGCACCGTCACCATTGTCTCGCACGAACGCGACGCGGAATCGTATTTCCGGCTCGTTTTGAAGGCGCCGGACGTCGCGCCATTGATTCAGCCGGGACAGTTTGCACACGTCCGCATTTTGCCGATGAAAGACGCGTTGCTGCGGCGACCGTTCAGTATTTTTCAGGTCGGCAAGGATACTTTTTCCATCCTCTACAAAAACGTAGGCAAAGGCACAGACGTGCTCTCGCGGATGCGCGTGGGTGAGGAATTAAGCGTCATTGCCCCGTTGGGGAACGGCTTCACCGTGCCCAAACCCGGCGGGGAAACACCATTGCTCGTCGCCGGCGGTTATGGCATGGCGGCGATGTTCCTGCTGGCACAACGCTCGCCGCAAAAGGGCATCGTCTTCGTCGGTGGTCGTCGCCGCGTGGATATCTTGTGCGAAAAAGATTTTGCCGCTATCGGTTGGGAAGTCCGCGCCGCCACCGAAGACGGCAGCCATGGTGAAAAAGGTTTCGTGACTGTGCCGTTGCTGGCGGAAATCAAAAACTCAAAACTTAAAACCCAAAACTTAAAACTCTTCGCCTGTGGCCCGACGCCGATGCTCAAGGCGGTAGGCAAGATTGCGGAAGATTTTAACCTGCCCGCTGAGCTTTCGATGGACGAACACATGTGCTGCGGCGTCGGCACCTGTCTCGCCTGCGTCATCAAGGTGAAAGCTGGTGACAGTTGGGAATACCAACGAACCTGCACCGAAGGCCCAGTGTATGATTCCCGCGAAATCGTCTGGGAGGTGGCAAAATGAATTTATCCGTTCAGATTGGCAAATTGCGGATGCAAAATCCGGTGACGGTCGCCTCCGGCACGTTCGGTTACGGCGCGGAATACGCGCGGCTGATTGACGTGAACCAGCTCGGCGCGGTCACGGTCAAGGGTATCCGGCTTAATCCGGTTCCCGGCAATCCCATACCGCGCACGGCGGAAGTCACCAGCGGCATGCTAAACGCCATCGGCTTGCAAGGGCCGGGCGTGGACGGCTTCATCAAAAAATACTGGCCGTTTCTCCGCGAACTAAAAGTGCCGACCATCATCAATATCTGGGGCACCACCGTCGAAGAATACGCCGAGGTCGCGCGACGCTTCGACGTGCTGGGCGGCGTCGGCGCGTTGGAACTGAATGTTTCTTGTCCGAACATCAAGGAAGGCGGCGCGCAGTTCGGCACGGATTGCAAATTACTTTCGCAAGTCGTCGCCGCGTGTCGCCAGGCCACAACACTGCCACTCATTACCAAGATGAGTCCGAATGTCCCGAACATCGCAGTCCTGGCCAAGGCTGCGGAGGATGCTGGCAGTGACGCGCTGGCGGTGACGAACAGTTTTCCAGCGATGGCGATCGACATCCACACGCGCAAACCGAAGCTCGCCAATGTCACCGGCGGACTCACCGGGCCGGCCATCAAGCCGATTGCCATCAAACTCGTGTGGGAAGCGGCGAAGGCGGTGAAGATTCCCATCATCGGCATGGGCGGAATCCAGAGCGCCGACGATGCGATTGAATTTCTGATGGCCGGAGCAACGGCGGTGGCGGTGGGAACGGCGAATTTCTACGAACCGCAGACGGCGTTGCAGGTCATTGCCGGCATCCGCGATTTTATGGAGCGGAACAAAATTAGCGACGTGCGGGAGATCACCGGCAGCGTTCAGCTTCCCCAAAAGTAAACCGCCCATGTTCGAGCATCACACCAAGCCGCTGCTGCCGCGCCGCGTTTTTTACCGGCGCGTCGCCAAGAACTTTGCGTTTGGAATCGTTTTCGTCCTATTTTCGCTGGGCATTGGCATGGCGGGTTATCACGGTTTTGAAAAGATGCCGTGGTTGGATTCCTTCCTGAACGCCGCGATGATTTTGTCCGGCATGGGGCCGGTCGGCACGCTCCAGACAGATGCCGGGAAACTTTTCGCCGGCTGTTATGCGCTTTATAGCGGTTTGGCGCTGGTCACCTCCATCGGCATCATTTTTGCCCCGATCATCCATCGCTTTCTGCATAAGTTTCATCTGGAAGACACCGATACCTGAATCTCTTTCCGTCTGCGGGATTTTCGGATAATTTTTCGTCATGAATTTTGCGTTCACCAAATACCATGCGCTTGGCAACGACTACATCGTCATCAACCCGAAAGATTTGCCCGCGCCACTAAGCACCGAACGGGTAAAAATCATCTGCCACCGGAATTTTGGTGTTGGCTCGGATGGCATTCTGCTCGGCCCGCTGCCTTCTACCACGGCGAAGTGCGCCTTGAAGATTTACAATCCCGACGGCAGTATTGCCGAGAAAAGCGGTAATGGCGTCCGCATTTTTTCGCGCTACCTCTGGGACATCAAGTTTGTCGGCAACGATGAATTTGCGCTGGAAACGGACGGCGGCATCGTGCGCTCGACGGTTTTTGACGGCGGCAAAATGGTGCGCGTGGAGATGGGCAAGGTCAGTTTCGACAGCGAAAAAATTCCTGTGATCGGGTCGAAACGCGAGGTCATCAACGAAAAGATTAGCGTGGGCGGGCGCGAGTTCGGCTTCTGCGCGGCGACAATTGGCAACCCGCATTGCGTCCTGCCATTGCCGGAAATCAACGCCAAGCTCGCGCATGAATTTGGTCCGCTGCTGGAAGCGCATCCGAATTTTCCCCGCAAGACGAACGTGCAATTTCTGAAAGTCATCGACCGCGCGAACATCGCAATCGAGATTTGGGAGCGCGGCGCGGGTTACACGCTGGCCAGCGGCAGCAGCAGCAGCGCCAGTGCGGCGGTGGCGCATAAGCTCGGGCTGGTGGAGAGGCAAGTGACCGTGCATTGCCCCGGCGGCGACATCGAAATCGAGATTCGCGACGGCTTCGACATTTTGATGACCGGCAGCGTGACCAAGGTTTCCGAGGGCGTGATCAATCCTGAGGTTTTCTCGGTCAAATTATAAGATTGGATTTCAATTAACCGTAAACGAAAGCCCCGCATGTGAGATGCGGGGCTTTGTGCTTGGAGTGGTGGTTCGCTTTTGCTCAGCGCGAGGCGTAGTATTTGTTCGCGTATTCCTTGACCATGCGGTCGGTGGTGAATTGCGACACGAGCGTGGCCATCGAGTGGCGCATCCGCTTGATCCATTCGCGTGGAATGCCGTTGATATCGCGATTGAAATAGAGCGGCACAACCTGTTCGGTGAGGGTCTGGTAAAGGTTGGCGCTGTCCACGCGATCCTGTTCTTCGATGTTGTTCGGATGAGAGTCGGGGCCGATGGCAAAACCGTTTTTGCCGTCGTAGCCTTCACGCCACCAGCCGTCCATGATGCTGAAGCCCATGCAACCGTGGCAACTGGCCTTCATGCCACTGGTGCCGGAGGCTTCCAGCGGACGGCGGGGGTTGTTCAACCAGATGTCGCAGCCGGAAACCATCTGACGGGCGACATGGATGTCGTAGTTCTCCAGGAAAACAAGATGGCCGGCGAGTTCGCTGTGTTTGCTAAGATGGATGATCTGTTGGATGAACCGCTTGCCGTCATCATCGCGCGGATGCGCCTTGCCGGCAAAAATGAACTGCACGGGGCGTTGTTTGTCGCGGACGAGTTTCACGATGTTGTCGAACTGCTGGAAAATCAGCGGTGCGCGCTTGTAGGTGGCAAAGCGGCGGGCAAAGCCGATGGTGAGCGCGTCGGGATTGAGCAGGTGGTCGAACCGGATGAAGTCACCGGGCGTGGCGCGCTGGTTTTGCAGGAGCAGGCGGCGGCGGGCAAACTCGATGAGTTCGCGACGCAGTTTGTAGCGTAACGCCCAAAGTTCCTCGTCCGAAACGAAAGTCGGGTCGGTCATCTTTTCCCAGAAATCAGCATGGTTAACAGCCGACGCCCAATCGCCGCTGAATTTGTCCCGGAAATATTGCGTGTGGCCGTTGCCGCTTTCCGTCAACTTGCGCCGCCAGAACTGGCGCACAGAGCCTTTCATCCAGCCCAGTAAGTGAATGCCGTTGGTGATGTGGCCAATCGGAACTTTGTCTTCCGGAACATTGTAAAGATGCTGCCACATATGGCGGCTGACCTGACCGTGGAGTTCACTGACGGCGTTGGCAGCACGACAGAGCTTGAGCGCGAGAACCGTCATGCAGAACGGTTCATGTTCGTCATCCGGCTTCACGCGACCCAAGGCCAGAATGTCCTTGAAGGGAATGATCTGATTGCCGAGATAGCGCTGCAGGGCATAGTTCATCAGTTCCGGAGTGAAGCGGTCATGCCCGGCTTCCACCGGTGTATGCGTGGTGAAGATGCATTCGGGCTTCGTCAGCGTCTGGGCTTCTTCAAAAATTTTGCCGGCGGCCATCTTTTCACGGATCAATTCCAGCGTAAGAAATGCCGCATGTCCCTCGTTCATGTGAAAGGTGGAGGGGGCGATGCCGAGCGCCCGCAACAAGCGAACGCCGCCGATGCCGAGGAGAATTTCCTGCATGATGCGCGTGGTGCTGTCGCCACCATAGACGCGGTTGGTGAGGTCGCGGAAATGCTGCTCGTTGCCTGGCAGATTCGTGTCGAGCAAATAGATGGGCACGCGGCCGACATTCACCCGCCAGACTTGGAAATCCACATCGCTCATGCCGATCTCAACGGTGCAAATCAGACGGTCGCCATTGGGTTCGAGCACCGGTTGGAGCGGCACGTTGTGCGGATCGACGGGGTTGTAGTATTCGGTCTGCCAGTTGTTGGAATCAATCGCCTGTTGGAAATAGCCTTCGCGGTAGAACAAGCCGATGCCGATGAACCCGAGATCCAAGTCGCTGGCGGATTTGGTATGATCGCCGGCGAGAATGCCAAGACCGCCGGCGGCGATTGGAAGTGATTCGTGCAGGCCGAATTCCGCCGAGAAATAGGCGACGGGATTTTTGTGCAGCTTGGCGGCGTGCTTGCGGCCCCAAGTGTTCTGGTCGTTGAGATAATCCTCAAAGTCCTTCAGCACTGCGCGGACGCGCCCGGCAAACTCGGTGTCCTGCAAATGCACGCGCAATTCGTATTCGGAGACTTCGCGCAGGACGGCCACGGCATTATGGAAAAGATTTTGCCAGGCGCGGGGCGACAGGTGGGCAAAGAGGTCTTGCGCTTCCTGATTCCAAGTCCACCAAAGATTGCGCGACAATTTGTTCAGTCCGGCGACCAGTTCGTTCAGTTCGGCTCCCGTCAGGGGGTTTTTCATAGGTGTGAAAGATAATCTTAATCTGCCGTCGGCCTCCCGCCGACCTTGCAAGACACTAATTTGTAACATCCGCCATCGCAAACAAAAAATGCCGGCCAGCACCCGCAAACGCCCGCATATGATCAGGTTTTGTTCGCAAAAAAACGGACGGGAGCTAAATTGCGGCGCGGTGAAAAAATATCTGCATGTCATCAACACCGGTTTTCAGAACAACCTGCAATACCGGTTTAATTACATCACGCGGACATTGTTCAGCTTCATTCCATTGTTTGCGATGCTCTCGCTCTGGCGCACCATTTATGGCGGCAACAGCGGGGCAGGGGAGCACAACGGATTCACGCAAGGCCAGATGATTTTTTATTATCTGCTGGTGGCGGTAGTGGACGTGCTCACGGCGGTGAACGAGGACGACTGGCAGATTGCCGCCGACATCCGCGAAGGCAGCATCAGTCAGTTTCTGCTGAAACCGGTGGATTACCTCTGGTATCGGTTCAGTCTTTTTTTGGCTGGACGGATCGCGTTTGTGCTGATGGCGGTGCTGCCGCTGGTGGTCTTTATTTTTTGCTTCCGACAGTATGTTCAGGCACCGGCTAGCGGCCTTGCGCTCGTGCTTTTCCCGGTCTCGCTGGCGCTGACTGCGTTGTTGCAGTTTTTCATTTCTTACGCCATGGCCATGCTGGCTTTCTGGCTGCTGGAAATCTCCACCTTCATTTTTATCCTGTATGCGTTTGAATACCTCGCGAGCGGACATCTGTTCCCGCTGGACATCCTGCCGTTGACGATGAACCAGATTCTGTTTTGCACGCCGTTCCCGTATCAACTGTATTTCCCCATCCAGATATTTTTAGGCAAAGTTGCCGGCTACGATCTGTGGAAAGGGTTGTTTATCCAAACCCTTTGGGTTGTGGCGGCTTATGCTTTTGCCCGTTTCATGTGGCATCGCGGCATCAGAAAATACGCCGCTTTCGGGGGCTGATAAGATTTTAGCGGCATGGCAGGTTTGCAAAAATTTCTCTGTATGTAGCAATATACGGCTAGCGCGTTTCGTCTTTGTGATGCAACTTGGTGGAGCCTCGTCGCGGTGGGGATTAATATGTTGATATGGACTGAACAGTTTGCTACCGGCTTTCCGGCGATTGACGAACAACATCGTCAGTTGATTCGTCACGTCAACAAACTGGAGGGAATGTTGATCCAGACAAACCCCACTGCCGAGGAAGTCGCTTCCATCCAGAATTTTTTGGATTTTCTCGAAGACTACATTCGCTCCCACTTTCAATATGAGGAGGAATGCATGCAGTGCAATCGCTGTCCGGCACATGAAAAGAACTGTCAGGCGCACGAGCATTTTCGGGAAATATTCAACCGGTTCAAAAACAAGTCGCGCCGGCAAGGTTTCCGCATGGAACTGCTGATTGAGCTGAACCAGACCATCAATAACTGGATTCAAGATCACATCTTGCGGATAGACATCCAGTTGAAGCCGCTGGCCGACAAGCCGGCCTGACTTTGCAGCTCGCTTCGACTGCCTGCTTTCCGGTAATTTCGGGCTGATGAAGCTAAAGCGATATCTCAGTCTTTACTGCGCGTTGTGGAAAAACTCCGTCACGCGGGAGATGTCTTTCAAGGGCAATTTTCTGCTGTGGATAATCGTGGAACTGCTCTGGTTTGGCCTGCAGCTTTGTTTCGTCTCGGTTCTCTATTCCCAGACGAAGAGCATCGGGACTTGGACGAAATGGCAGATGGTGCTGCTCGTGGGCGCGAGCAATTTTATCCAGCAGATATACCAAGCTTTTTTTCTGACCAATTGCACCAACCTTTCCGAGCTTGTCCGCACGGGCAAGATGGATTTTTTGCTGCTGCTGCCGGTGAACACCCGCTTCATAGTGTCGCTGCGCGTGGTGGATCTCGGTGCTTTCGTCAATGCTCTCTTTGCGCTGTGCGTTATGGCCTTCGCCGCGCTTAAAATGGGGCTGCATCCCAATGCCGGACAACTGGCAGGTTTCGCGGCGCTTTGTGCGGTTGGAGTAGCGATCCATTACTCGCTGATGTTCATCCTGGCCACAATCTGTTTTTGGACGGTGCGTGCGCAAGGCATCGTCTGGGGATATTATAATCTGTTCAACATCGCTCGGATGCCGGATGAGGCGTTTCGCGGCGCATTTAAAGCAGTGTTCACCTTTGCGCTGCCAGTGCTGCTGGTAAGCAATGTTCCGGTGCGCGTGCTGGCAGATAAAATCTATTCACCGACCGCCTGGTTGCTGCTGCTCGCCATCGGCATTTTGTGGGCGGGAATTGCGGAAGGGTTCTGGCGCATCTCGATCCGGCGCTATACCAGCGCGAGTTCATAGTTATTAATTCTTGCTAATGTAATTTCAAACAACGATTTTTAATTTATGAAAATACATTGGGTTATTCTGTTGGGAGTAGCTCTGCTTTTTCTCACAACAGGCTGCGTCAGCACTCGCAATGGTTTTAGCCAGTTCTATCAAGATAAGGCGGATTCGGGGATAACCAATGCTCTCCCGTATTCTGGAATTACAAAAATAGTAAATTCATCAGATCCCAAAACTGATGGCCAAGAGGCTTTTCGTAACGGCTACTGGTTAATCGGAGAGTCATCATTTTCAGGTCCACCTCAATCTGAAAGCGCATTAATGTATCAGGCAAAAAAAGTCGGCGCAGATCTTGTTTTAAATAATTGTGTCTATTTAGGAAGCCAGCAAGTTTCAATGCCATTACTCCAGTATAATCCAGGACAAACATACACAACCTCAAGTTCGGGGACGGTGAATGCGAATGCTTGGGGAAGCGGTGGATACGCCTACGGAACAGCAAATTATTATGGTAATTCAACCACAACGACGCCGGGGACATTTAGCACGCAAGTAATCCAGACCACTGTTCAACGGTATCAATACCAAGCAGGTTTTTTTAGAAAAGCAAAAGGCCCTCCGGTATTGGGCGTTATTCCTTTGCCGCTATCCCCCGATATGCGTGAAAAAATGCAGCGAAATACTGGGGTCGTTGTGTGGGTAGTAAGGTATGACTCGCCGGCATTTCAAGCGAATATATTGGAAGGCGATTTGATCTTAAAAGTAAATGGAGAAGATGTTATTTCAGTGGCCGATTGTTATGGGAAAATGGCTAAATATGCCGGGCAAAAAATTGATTTAGAACTTTGGCGCAAAGGAGAAATCAAAACCATTTCTGTTCAATTAAATTGCAAGCCGGAATAATTGTTAAATCAATAAGACTTGCGGCCTATTTAATTTTTATCAGCGCTTTGGCCACGGCGAAACCGAGGTCATCCCCGCGCAAATCCGTGCCGATAATTTTGCCATCCGGCCCAACTAAAATGGTGAAGGGGATGGATTCAACCCCGTATTTACCGGCCAGCTTATTGCTCCAATTCTGAATGCTACCATCTGCGCTAGCCTCAAAAAATTGAGGCCATGCCACTCCCGGATTTTCTTTTAAGAACGAATCGAGTCGGTCACGTTTTCCGTCGAGACTCACGCCGATGATTTCAAATCCTTGGTCGTGGAATTTTTTATAGGTGGCAATGACGTTTGGCAATTCAGCGCGGCACGGCCCGCACCAGGTCGCCCAAAAGTCGATCAATACGATTTTGCCTTTTAGTGCGCTGACTGAAATCGGCTGGCCATTTAAGTCTTTTTCAAGGAAGTCTGGGAAAGTCATGTTTGGTGCAAGGCTGGATTTGATTTTATTTGCCGCCTCCTGCCGATTAATCATTTCCAGTATCCGATCCGCATTCTTGCCCACCTTGGTTTCTGGATAGTCTTTTTTTAACTGCTCGATGATGGCCTTGGCCTTGGGGGCGTTGTCCAGCACATCCAGATATAGTCTGGCTTTCATAAAAAGAATCTGCGCCACGGAATCGGTCTTTTCGCCGGCGTGTTTGGCAAGCAGTTGGTCAAAGCTCTTTAAATCCGGAGCCAAATCGGCTTCGGAACTTTTGCCGGCGGTTAATTTGGCCTGAATGCCTTGCACCACGGCCTGTAGCTCTGAATCCACGGCTTTGGTATTGGCGGACTGAGCAAAAAGGCCTCCCGGCATGTCCGTGAAAAGGGCAATCAAGACCAGTGCGATGCAAGATTTAATTTTCATTTAATTTATACAACTAACGATTTCAGTTCTTAGCCCGCCAAGCAAATGTTTTCCGCAGAAAGTGAATTGTAAATCTGGCAGAGCAGGGCACAGCGAAAACACCAGATCAAAATCAGCTTATTGATCCAGAGTCTTCGTCATCTCAGCTACATTGCTATGCTCGTCAGCAATGATGATATTGTCAAAATAAGCCACGGCATTCTGTGGCAAGCGGTTGCCTTCTCCAATGTAGATGCCCCATTTGACCGGGCAGAAAAATGGCGTGATAGAACAATTCGGGCCTTTGAGTTCGTAAACTTTCTGAGTCCCTTTCCAAAACTCCAGAATCCCGTCGCTCGTTATTGAGATTTTGGCATGGATAATCCATTTCTGCCAGACTCCCAATTGCATGGAACCGGCGTTGAGATTGATCCTAGGCAGGTGACCGCCGCCGGGAAGGTTGACTCGTTCCAAAAAACCGCGCAGCACCCAAGCCGCTGAATTGTCTCCGCGTTGGATTTGAAAGTATCCCGTGCCGGCGACCCCGGAACTCAGGTAGTTGATGGGGCCAAGTTGAAACAAGCTTTGACGCATCGGGTTTGGTTCGGTGACTAGAATTTTTACCCCGATCCAGCGCTCCTGTCCTGGTTTGATTTTATCCCACCGAACCTCCGATCTTCCCGACCGTTTGGAGTTGGTGTTGAGGATAGCTTTCATCACATGGTTTTTAGGATTTAACGGGTCGGGGACAATGATGGGGTCTTCGCCTTCTTTGATTAGATGGTGATAAGGATCCTGATCTTCAAAAGTCCACGATTCGAGTATGGCACCACGAACGGGAATAAAAGCAACTGTCGTAACCGCTGCCAAAAACCAGATTTTTAAATGACTGCTCACATTGAATGAAATACCCAATTGTTTATGGCAGTCAAGCGACCATTTTACTTCAGCAAAGAAGTTGCGGAAGACTGTCGTATTGGCGACAGACAAACTGAACTGGAACTAACCAACCTGCATTCCTTTTGGGAAACCCACATTGTCGGCAAATATCAGGCGATAGGGATGAAAGCAATAATTCCCCAGAACACCATGTTCTTGGTATTCACAAGCATGAGAATTAGCAACCAGACAGAAACACATCTTGCCAAGTCCGGCAAGCTGGGTTGCACAAATTGCGTTGTCTGGCAATTTGGGCAAGGTTTTGACCTCCGCTTTGCCGCCATCCCGTGATTCACATCCTGTTGCCATAATTTTTGTTTTAAGAATGGCCAGTCCGTAAACCCTTTAACGAACTGGCCATTGCATTCATCATCCGAACTATGCTTTATCCCTATTTACCCTAGTCGGCATTGCACCGACCATTAAATTTTATAAGATTATAGTGAAGTTATTCAATCCAGACAAATGACCTAACCATCCTAAATAATTCTTTATTAATTCAAACACCCAGAGTTTGGTTGGAGGCAGGTTGAAACCAATAGGAATCACAATCTGATGATGGTGCGATGTAATTAAATTCATCCTCACGCTAAATATCTCTTTAGGAATATGATGTTGCCCTGCATCTGGGTTCAAACTAGATTTTCCTCGCACCAGCTCCGATGGGAAAAATGGGATCCAACACAAAAAAATTACCGCGCTCAGCCGCAGCAGGGCCGCGTTCTGGAAACAAAAAACTTTCAATCCAGACAGAAGCGGAATGGTTGCGAAGCGAGCACCGTTATCGCTCGGTTATTAATAGGATATCTGAAGGCATGGTTCTGCATGGCTCCGACGGAGCCATCATCGATTGCAATCCGCAGGCCATGCGTATCCTTGGCCTGACGCGAAGCCAGATACTTGGTCGAACCTCGCGGGATTCGCGATGGCGGGCGGTGCGCGAAGATGGCAGCTCTTTTCCCGGCGAGGAACACCCAGCTATGATCGCCCTGAAATCCGGCCGTCCTTGTCGGCGAGTGGTGATGGGGCTGCATCTCCCCAAGGGCATCCTGCGCTGGATCAACATTAATGCGCAGCCTTTGTTCCAGAACGACGAAGCCAAGCCTCATGCTGTCGTTGTGACTTTCAGCGATATCACTGAGCAAAATGAGGCCGAAGCGAAGCTGGCGGATTTAGAAGCACGCTACCATGATCTCTACGAAAATGCGCCCGACATGTATCTCTCTGTGGACTCCACCACCGGTCGGGTCATTCAGTGCAACCAGACATTTTTGAACGCCACGGGTCACGCCCGTGACGAAATCATCGGCCGGCAGGTGTTTGAGTTATATCAGCCTGAGTCTCGCCCGGTGGCGCGCGACGCGCTCAAACGTTTCATCGCCACCGGCAGCTTGCGGAACTTGGAATTAATCTTGAAATGCAAAGACGGCAGCGCGTTGCCAATCAGCCTTAATTCCACCGCTGTTCGTGACAAGCAAGGCCGCATTGTGCACAGCCGTTCCATTTTGCGTGACGTCAGCCAGCGTAAACAAGTGGAGGCCGCGCTGCGCAGGAGCGAAGAGCGCTTCCGGGCCATCGCCAATTTTTCGCCCGACATCATCAGCATATTTGATAATGAAGGACGGCTCATCTTCAATTCCGCCGCAGCGAACAAAATCCATGGCTATCAGGGCGGCGAACTGGAGAACCGCTCGACGTTTGAACTCATTCATCCTGATGACCGTCTCGGTGTCACCGAAGCGTTTGGAAACCTGCTCAAGGTTCCGGGAAAAACGGTCAACGTCCAATACCGCTACCGCAATGCTGACGGTTCCTATATATGGATGGAAGCTATCGCCTGCAATGAACTGGCAAACTCACAAATCAATGGCGTCATTGCAATTTCTCGCGACATCACCGCACGGAAGCAGACTGAGGCAGCGCTAGCCGAAACGACCGAGCGCCTATCCTTGGCCCAGCAAGCTGGTCGAGTCGGAGTCTTCGATTGGAATTTAGTGACTAACGACGCCGTGTGGACGCCGGAACTGGAGGAGATTTTCGGCCTGCCGTCCGGCGGATTTGAGGGGCGATACGAGGGGTGGAGAAAGCGTGTTCACCCGGAGGATTTGCCGGCAATCGAAGCGATGTTTGCCAAATGGCTAAAATCCAGACGAGCCGAGAATCAATGGGAATATCGCTATCTTCGTCATGAAGAATGGCGGTGGATTTCAGCGCGTGGGCGGGTAATGCACGATGGGTGGGGCCGGCCCGTGCGCATGATTGGAACAAATGTGGACATTACGGCCATCAAGCAAGTGACTTCGTCATTGCGTCAACTCAACGAAACGCTCGAACAGCGTATTGCCGAGCGCACGGCGGCGTTGCGGGCAAGCGAGGAGCGGTTTCGGAGCATTGCGGCGAACACACCGGATCACATTCTTATTCAAGATCGGAATTTACGCTACCAGCTAGTGATAAATCCGCAACTCGGACTGACCGAGGCGGACATGATTGGTAAGACCGATTGGGATTTGTTCAAGAAAACAGACGCGACTCGGCTGATGGCGATTAAAAAGAAGGTTTTAAAAACTGGCAAGCCGATTCATGTGGAAATACCGTTTCCGAATTTCAAAGGCGAGATTGAATATTTCGAGGGCGACTATATTCCAAGGCGGGATGGGCAGGGCAGGGTGGATGGGTTGATTGGATATTTTCGCAATGTCTCCAAACGCAAGCTGGTGGAACAGAAATCGGAAGAGAATGAGGCGAAGTTTTTTGCGGCATTTAAGAACTCTCCTGCGGCCATGAACATCAGCCGGGCAGACAATGGATTGGTTGTGGATGCCAACGACGCCTTTTTTAAGGTAACCGGATATTCCCGCGAAGAAACGATCAATGCCACAATCAAAGCGCTGAACATATGGGTTGAGCCAAAGTATCGCGCCCAAGCATTGAGGCGGGTTGTTGATCAAGGAAGTGTGCGTGACTTGGAGTTTGAGTATCGAAAGAAAGATGGGCGAACCGGAATTGGAATATTTTCAGCCCAACTCATCCATTTCAAAGACACCTCGCATTTTCTATCAGCAGTCAATGACATCAGCGAGCGCAAGCAGGCCGAAATCGCATTGCGGCAAAGTGAGGAACACTACCGCAAGCTGTTCATACATTCGCGCGACGCCTTTCTGATTTCGGAGGCACCATCCTGGAAATTTACCGCTGCCAATCCGGCCGCCGTGGAGATGTTTCGGGCCAAGAATGTTCAACAATTGCTCTCAGTCGTGCCGTGGGAGCTTTCGCCCGCTTTTCAGCCGAATGGCCTGACTTCCCGTCAGGCCGCATCAATTGCGATTCATAAAGCGATGAAAGAGGGCAGTCATTCATTTGAGTGGCGGCATCAACGGCTGAATGGCGAAGAATTTCCGGCGATGGTGTTACTGGCCCGCATCAATATTGAGGGGCGCACGGTGCTTCAGGGAACCGTGCGCGACATCACCGAACAAGTGCGGCTCGAGCAGGAGGTGTTGAGCATCAGCGACCACGAGCGCCGTCGCCTTGCGCAGGATTTGCACGACGGTCTTGGGCAGATTTTGGCCGGAGCCAGCTTTCTCACCAACACGGCATATAGAAATCTGGCTAAAGATTCCATCCCAGCCGCCAAGCCTTTGGAACGGATTCAAGAGGTAATCGATGAGGCGATTACTCAGGCGCGAAATCTGGCTCATGATATTCAACCCGTAGAACCCGACCCCGGCGGATTACAGGCATCACTGGAAAAACTGGCGGCACAGACGCGTGAGATTTTCAACATCCGTTGCGATTTCAGGTGCCGACGACCAATATTGGTTGAAAATGAAAAGGTTGCCACCAATCTGTTTCGGATTGCTCAAGAAGCGGTCACGAATGCCTTGAAACATGGCAAACCGAAACACATTCGGATTTGCCTGGCAAAGAAGAATAAGCAGATTCACCTCACGGTGGCGGACAATGGCTCGGGGATAACGTCCCGGCAATCACAGAAAACGGGCATGGGCCTGCGCATAATGAACTACCGCGCTCGACTTATCGGCGGAGCAATAAATTTAAAAAAGAATCCCGGCGGCGGCACCATCGTGGAATGCAGTCTGCTTTCTTTGGAAAGATCAAAACATGGGAAAAATGGCAAACAACATTGATATGGCAAAAACAGGTTCTGCAACAGCCAAGTTTGGCAAGGGCGTTCTAAAAAGAAAAATATTTATCGTCGAAGATCATCCCATCGTCCGGGAAGGTTTGCGCAAAATGATCGGTCATGAGCCGGATATGGTGGTTTGCGGCGAGGCGGATACTCCCGGAGTGGCGATAAAACTCATTCCCAAAATCAAACCGGATTTGGTGCTGCTCGACATCACACTGCCTCAGAGAAGCGGCTTGGAAGTAGTCAAGGATTTGAAGGCGTTATGTCCAAAGCTGCCCATTCTGGCCATATCCATGCATGATGAGTTGCTCTATGCAGAACGGATGTTGCGTGCGGGGGCCAACGGCTATATCAGCAAACATCAACCGGCAGATGAATTGCTCAAGGCTTTTCGGCAGGTATTAGAAGGGCAGGTTTATGTCAGCAAAGCAATTTCCGATGCGCTATTGCAAAAGTTCTCCAAAACGACGCGCCGGCAGGAGGCTAAGATGGAAATTTTGACCGACCGGGAATTTGAAGTGTTTCAATTGCTGGCCGAGGCTAAACCGATCAAGGAAATCGCGCGCCAGCTTAATTTAAGCGCAAAGACGATCGCGGTTCACAGTTCCAACATCCGCCGAAAGTTGAATTTAAGGAGCACTGTTGAACTGGTTCGGTTCGCCATCCAGTCAGAGAATCTGCAGGCCGCCAAAGACAATCAAAAAGTCCCATCATAAAAAATCAACTTGGGCTCTGAACCTGGCAGTTATTGCCCAAGTGAGAATTTCGGCAATCACACTCATCATTGAGTATGCCGATCAAGCCGGGACGGTTTAATTTCGATATGATGTAGGTAAGGGTTGGGTTGTGGATTTTCTTCAATGGACGAAACACGCACTGCTTATGACTATGGCAATCCGAGCAGTTTTCCACGAGCCGCAATATCAAATCACGCAGTTCGGCATCACTTTCGCTTCCTGTATAAGCAGGCAAATACTTTCCATCCGCGCCCAACGCAGACATCCGTTGAATTACCTGCTTCCAATGGTCGCTCATATCATCATTAGCCTCTCACCCTATCGGCATGAGGTGAAATTGGAGAATTTTGAAATTGTGGATTAGCCGTTATCGTTTTTCAATAAGCTAAAAAACGTATAATATCCTAAGTATTTCACTTAGGATTATCATGCCAGCCAAAACAAGCAAGGGATCGAGCAATGCGGAAATGTTACATTACGCTCAGGGCGTCTTGTTCGCGGAAAAAACAATTTGCGCCAGCTCGATCAACCGGCGGCCAGACAACCTGAAAAACATCGTTTTCCGAAGAAAACCGTCTGTGAAACAATCAGTTTCGTGCTGAAAGTTTATCACTTTTATTATTTGATTCACATTGGTGCAATCGGCTACAGAGCGAATGAGCTGTAAATCTGGATTGAAGTAATCCCTGTAAAGATTCAAGCAGATATGGCCAAAAAGCCAATGGTGGCGAGGCAGACTTTCTATCAACACCCGGTTTTCATAAGCATCCTTCGGAATCTCCAGCTTGCTACAGCAGGCAACTCGAAAGGTTATCGCATCGGCAATTTGGTTATGGGACATTTCCGACATAAGTCTGTTGACTGATTAGCCACAGCACAACCACCGTCACTATCACCGTGAGTGTCCCAAAAAGAATGGTTAAAAATCTTATCTGTTTTTGATGATGGGATAGCTCCGGCCTCATGTTATTCCGAAAACATCATGCAGTTGGGGTGAAAACAAAAATCATGAAAAAGACCCGGCTGAACGAATTCACAACTCGTCGCATCGGGAATCAAACAGAAAAAAAATCTGCCTAGGCCGGTAAATTTAGTGCGGCATAGCAATGGGGCAGGGCGGTTCTGCCCTGTTTCAAAAATAAAACCACCGCACAATCGATCAAATGTTTTTTTATTTTCCATAAATTTATAATGGCCAGTCTGATAAACCCATTAACAGACTGGCCACCGCATTCATCATGCATTTTAATATAAATCCCCCTTTGAAATTTAGCCAGCCACGCGCCAACAATTGAATCATGGATTGCATCGCATTGTATTGCAATAGGTTGAACATCCATAATTGTTCTGAATATTTTACCTATATTAACGTGAAGTGGCAGAACGCCTAACTGACCAAGGGCATGCGCCAAACACGAAATGACGTAAAAACACCCCTCGTTGACGCAAATATACCCCTTTTATTATCACGAGATAAGCTCAAAATAATTGATAATGCCCATAAGAATCACAGCAAGGTTTCTTTTTCCGGGTGAAGCCGATTGGCAGCGTCGGAAGAAGTTTAGAGTGATGGTGTGGGTTATCTTTGTGGCGGTGTGCCTCGGATGTTTGATTGGTGGAATGTTGTTCCTTTTTGCGATTGGGAAATAAAAATTCCATGACTTTTAGAAACTTGCCAAACCTGAAAATCTGTAGAACCAAACCCTTTGGTTCCAATGCGAAAATCTATCTTTGCCTGGTGCCGCTTTCATACTCGTGTAAATATTCGTTTCACTACAACAAACAATACTTTTGCAACCATCCCGAAAAAGAAATGCTTTGCAAGGAACGGAAGTCTGAATCCTGAAGGCAAGGGCAGGGGAGCTTTTAGAAAGCTTCGTCACGCCCTAATGTTGTGGCGAGTCATTTTTGATTCGGTTTTTATTGGTGGCAAACCTATCTGCCATCTTCAGTCGGTCTGGATGAAAGCAAAAATTGCGGAAATGAAAATGTTCGGAGTGATTGCAGTTTTCAGGGTTGGGAACTAGGCAATAACACAAGTCACCGGTTCCGCTTCGCATGACCGCACAATTGGCCAAACTGGGAATTGATTTTGCTGTAGCCATGACTCATTTCTTTTCAGTGGACCGATTGCCGGCGAATATCATGCGGTATGGGTGGAAGCAATAATTCCGGAGAAGGCTGGTCTCGCAATATTTGCAATTGGGATCATGGACTAAGCAGAAACACATCCTGCCCAGTCCGGTGAGTTGAGTTTGGCAAATTACATTGTCCGGCAACATTGGTAGAATTTTATCTGCATAATAAGTCTGGTGATTGATTTTTGCCATCAATTGAATTTTGGAATACATCGAATGCCATTACAATAGCTTGAACCCAACATGTTTATCTAAGCATTACACCTACAAAGCAATATGAGTTTGAATTTTGAAGCACACAACAAACGCAACAAATATAGCCGCACAATGTTTGTTATATTTAATATAGCTATCGAGATTTATGCTTAGGCGCGTTTTGGATTTGTGTATCCGTTGGCCTTGAACCATTGGATTGCATCAGAAAAGGCTTGTTCCGGCGGGGTTTGCGGCAAGCCTAGTTCGCGGATTGCCTTGCTTGGGTCAAACCACATTTTGTGTTTGGCCATGCGAACTCCGGCAAGTGTGGCTCGTGGCGGTTTGCCAGTGAAAAAGGCAACCAATTCGCTTGCCTCCGCGATGCGCTCAGCCACCCAATATGGAATTCGCCGTTTAGGCGCTGCAATTCCAGTGATTTTTTCAAGCAGCGCAAACGTCTTCGGCATGGTCCAATTCCCTTCCTTATTGCCTAAAATATATCTTTCACCGTGCCGACCTTTTTCTGCAGCGAGAATATGTCCTACTGCGACATCGCGAACGTGAACCCAGTTTAAACCTGTGTCTAGATATGCCGGCATACGGCGATTCAGAAAATCCACAACAATTTGTCCGGTCGGCGTTGGCTTGATGTCGCCTGGGCCAATCGGTGCGGAGGGATTGACAATAATAACAGGTAGTCCCTGTTTGCGGAATAAACTCATCGCAATCGCCTCTGCCTGAAACTTTGACCGCTTGTAGTCATTCGACATCTGGTCTTCGGTGGCCGTGTTGGTTTCATCGGTTGGGGCGAATGATCCGTTGTTATCCTTGGGCAATCCGATGCATCCCACCGTGCTAGTGTAAACAATTTTCTGGCATCCAGCTTTTCCTGCCGCTTCAAGCACGTTATGCGTGCCCTCAACATTGATTTGATACATCGGCTTGTAGTCGCGCATCCAAAGGCGGTAGCTGGCGGCCACATGAAAACACCAGTTGCAGCCTTCCATTTCACGCCGCAACAATTCTCGATCCAGAATATCTCCTTCCACCCGTTCATACTTTAGCCCCAACAAGCCACGCTCATCCGCGCCGGGTCGCAGCAGGGCTTTGACCCGATGCCCGCGAGCGGTCAGTTCGTGGACAAGATTGGATCCGACAAAACCGGAAGCGCCAGTGACAAAACATTTCATATTGATGCCCGCGCACTCTAGTCGCTTTTGTGCTCCCAATTCCATCAAATAATTTAACCCCCTTGACTTGGCGCAATGGGTGCGAAAAAATCTGTCTGCGTATGGCGGCTAAAAACATCGCAAAGAAAAAGGCATCCCCTGTGGATCAATTGGAACTTGATACCAAAATCCAATTCATGGAAGGACTGGTTCGGCGTGATCCGGATTATGTGGACGCGCTTCAGTTGCTTGGCGACCACTATACCCAACGCGGGCGCTTTACTGAGGGATTGCATGTGGACGAACGCCTGGCGCGGCTGGAACCGAACAATCCCACCGTGTTTTATAATCTTGCGTGCAGCTACTCGCTTACCATGGAATTTGACCGTGCCATCGCTGCTCTGGATCGGGCGATCGAACTTGGCTATCGCGATTTCAAGTGGCTAATCAAGGATCCCGATCTTAAACGTCTTCGAGCGCAGCCGGCTTATGAAGAGATAAAAGAAAAAATCCGTCGCTATAAAAATAAGGAGCGTTGAATGAATGTCACACTACATGGCCGCACTGAGCACTTTCGCACCGTTACCTTCGACGCTAAAGGCAATTCTGTTCGGCTTATTGAGCAGCGCCTGCTGCCGCACGAATTCAAAATCGTTGGCACGAAGGATTTTCGCCAGACAGCCCGCGCCATAACGGACATGGTTGTGCGTGGTGCTGGTGCCATTGGCGCAACGGCGGCTTACGGTTTGGCTCAGGGCGCCCTCGCCTTTCGTGGCGGCGACCTCAAAAAATTCACAGCGCACGTTGAGCTTGTATACAAAACATTGGCTGAAGCCCGACCAACCGCCGTAGATCCTGTAAACGCGATGAATGAGGTTCGCGGCCGGATGTTAAGCGGCGAAACTGTGGCAGAACAGCAAGTCCTTACCCTTGCCGCCGCCGAAGAATTCGCCAACGAAGACGTGCGGCATTGCAAGGAAATAGGCGCTCATGGTGCGAAGTTGATTCGCAATGGCATGAAGATATTGACGCATTGCAACGCTGGCTGGCTGGCCTTCGTCGATATCGGCACCGCCACCGCGCCAATGTATGCCGCGCAGGCTCAAGAAAAGAAGTTTCACGTCTTCTGCGATGAAACTCGGCCACGGTCGCAAGGTGCATCCCTCACTGCGTGGGAGTTAGCCCAGCAAAAGATCTCCCACCAAGTGATTGCAGACAACGCCGCCGGCCATTTGATGCAGCGTGGAGAAATTGATTTAGTTATCGTCGGTAGCGACCGCGTCTTGGGGCGCGCCGGCGAGGTCACCAATAAAATCGGCACTTACACCAAAGCCGTTTTGGCGGCTCGGCATAGGATTCCTTTTTATGTTGCCCTCCCCTGCTCCACCATCGACTGGAAACTGCGGCGAGGATTTGAGATTCCCATTGAGGACCGGCACGAAAACGAAGTTCTCGGTGCTTGGGGCGTTACGAAATCCGGCAAGCGCGAATATATCCGCGTAGCAAATCCGACGAGTGGCGCACGCAATCCCGGCTTTGACGTGACGCCACCGGAACTCATCACGGGAATCATTACACCGGCCGGAATATATAGGCCGAAAGAGCTTTGGAAGCATCGCTTCAAGCTTGGCTTTGCCGCTTGAATCACGATTAACCTTGCGCAGGTAGCAAAACAAATTTATCGTGTGAGCCTTTTCAAGGCGGGGTAGCCAAGTGGTAAGGCAGGGCTCTGCAAAAGCCTCATCCGTCGGTTCGATTCCGACCCTCGCCTCCAATATCTTGTTGGAAATCAACAAGTTAATGGGTTTAGAAAAGGTCCAAAACCGACCCTCGCCTTAAGTCGTTTTTGTTGGTGTTTCTGAATTATTTCACGTCGTGCTTCAGTGGAATTTTCAGTGGTTTTCACTAGACCATCAAGTTCAAGGTGTAATCAATTACAATATATAGTTCAACAACAACATGGAAACATAAAGGTCCATAACGAAGACTGTTCGTTTCTGGATGTCAGCTTCTGGATTCATTTTCGGCTAATTTCCACCGGTCGATTTTTTGGCGAATTCGGTTCGGTTCCACCAACCGCCGCCCAGCGCTTGAAAGAGTGCGGCGGTATCGGCGTAGCGATTGGCTTGGGCTTGAACCAAGCTGATGGTGGCCTGCTGACAGGTTTGTTCTGCACTTAAAACAGCGAGATAGTTGGCGGAACCGGATTGCAGTTGTTGGCGCGTTATTTCGAGCGTGGTTTCAGCAGCGGTTTTGGCGTTGACGGCGGCATTGAGGGCATTGACATCTTGTTCGAGCGCGTTCAACGTGTCGGCAACATTTTGATACGCGGTCAAAACGGCGCTGCGATATTGTTCGGCGGCCTGGACGAACGCTGCTTGGGCCGCACGCTGCCGATGCAACAACATGCCGCCTTGAAAAATGGGTTGCGTGACATTTCCGGCCAGGGTCCAAAAGCCTGCACCACCGGCAAACATCTGGCTGGCTTCCAAAGCCATGGTTCCAGCGTCAGCGGTCAAAGTCAGATTCGGCAACCGGTTCGCCACGGCGATGCCTACTTGGGCGCTGGCAGCGTGCAAATTTTCCTCGGCCTGACGCACATCCGGTCGTTGTTCCACGAGCTGTGAAGGCAGACTCAATGGCAATTCATGGGGCAGTTGCAAACTTGAAAGATCAAATTTTTCGGACAAACCTTCGCTGGGAAAATCTCCGGCCAACACTGACAATAAATCGCGTTGTTGCGCCAGTTGAGCCAGCAGTGGCGGCAAGGTGGCGGAGACTTGTGCAAGCTGCGATTCCTGCGCGGCAACATCGAGCTGGCTGGCGGAACCCTGCGCCAGTTGGTTGCGCAGGATTTGGAGTATGTTCGTGTTAATGGCGATAAGTTCATGCGTCGCCGCAATCTGCTCGCGCAAGGATGCTTCTTGGATGGCAGCGGCAACCACATTTGCACTCAAAGTAATGTGGGTGGCAATCAACGCAAAACGCGTCTGCGCCTCTTGCGCTTTCAGCGATTCGACGGTGCGACGGTTCAAACCAAAAACATCAGGGGTGTAGGAAACGCTAACCTGTGGCGTAAAAAGATTGTAATACAGCGCCCCGGAATTCGGCGTTGGAGAAATCTGACTGGAGGTTTTTTGCCGCGCCGCCGAAAAACCGCCCGCCACGCTGGGATAATATGCGCCTTTTTGTGCGAGGATATTTTCATGCGCGATGGTCAGGGACGCCTGTGCCGCCTTCAAATTGGGATTGGCCCGCAGCGACCGCTCAATCAAGTCGTTCAACGGCTGCGAGTGATAGAGCTTCCACCATTCGCCCGAAATATCCTGACCAGAGACCAGCCGCTGCGAATCGCCGCTGGTGTTGGCGTTCGTCAGCGTGACCGGCTCTGCCGTGTAGCTGGTTACCGACGGAGCAGCGGGTTTCTTGAAATCGGGTCCAACCGTGCAGCCAGCCGGCAGTAATGCGACGGCCAGCGTGAGGCACCGAAGAAATTGCAGCGGGCTTAATGTTTTCATGCGTCGCGAAATCAGGGTTTATGTTTTGCCCCCGTGCCGGTGATGACCGCCACGGAATTTTTGCCCGTCAGGATGGCCGGCCCACCGATGCTGGGAACGGCGGGAATGCGATGACTGGTGGTGACAGGCGGCGTGATGCTGGCCGGAGAAACTTTGGCAGGCTTTCCCGGTGGTGCCGCTGGCGGATTGCCCGTTGGGCTGGCGGAAGCCGATATGCTTGCCGACGGCGCTGGGGCGGAAGTGTCATCGGCAAAGCTCAAATTGCCAGTGGCAATTCCGAATGCGACAAACAAACAAATCAATTTTATCGTTTTCATATCCTAGCTGGCTTTGATTTGCGGCTGCTCGTGGGTGCCTCCGAGAAAAATCATTTTCAAAGCCGGCACAACGATGAGCAACATCACCGGGCCAACCAACATCCCGCCGACGATGACCGTGGCCAGCGGGCGTTGCACCTGGCTGCCGATGCCGGCGGAAATGGCCGCCGGGAAGAGACCGATACACGCCGAAAGGCTGGTCATCAGCAGCGGCCGCATCCGGGTCGAGGCCGCATGGAACATGGCATCCACCGGCGTGCCACCGCGCAGCCGGGCTTGGTTGTAATAGGTGATTAGCAGAATACCATTCATCACCGAGACACCGAACAGGGAGACGAAACCGATGGCGGCGGAGATGCTGAAATTCAGGTTGGAGACATAGAGTGCCAGCACGCCACCGGCGATGGCGAAGGGGATTCCAAAAAGCGTCAGCAAGCACTCCATCAGCGAATTGAACAAGCAGTAAAGCAGTCCGATGATGAGCAAGAGGCTGATGGGCACGATGATTTCCAGCCGCTCTTTTGCGAGCTGAAGGTCTTCAAATTCACCAGCCCAGATGATGCGATAGCCGCTGGGCAATTTCACGTTTTTGGCAATTCGCGCCTGCGCCTCGGCCACGGTGCTGCCAAGATCGCGTCCACGCACGCTGAATTTCACCGGGATGAAACGTTGCGTGCTTTCGTGATAAATCCACGAAGCACCGGTATCCAACGAGATTGTAGCAAGTTCGCTTAATGGAATGTAGGCGTTCGCGCCGCTGCTAGTTTGATAGGCGACCTTGATGTTGCGAATCTTTTCGACATTGTCGCGGTATTCGGGGGCGAAACGCACGGCGACATTGAACTGGCGGTCGCCTTCCAGCACTGTCGTCGCCGACGCGCCTCCGAGCGCGGCCTGGATGACTGAGTTGACATCGCCTGAATTCAAACCGTAGCGCGCGGCCTTGGCGCGATCCACTTTGATGTTCAAATTCGGCTGACCGAGCACCGGGAAAATGCCGAGGTCAGCGATGCCGGGAACATGATTCATTTCGTCGCGAACCTGCGCGGCGAGTTTCTCCAGCATTTCAAGATTCGGGCCAATGATTTTTACCGAGTTCGCGCCTTTGACGCCGGAAATGGCCTCCTCGATGTTGTCTTGGATGTATTGCGAAAAATTAAAAGTAACGCCCGGCAGCTCGTTTTGAAATTCCGTCTGGAGTTCTGCGGTCAATTTTTCCTTGGTCACGCCTTTCGGCCATTGGTCGAACGGCTTGAGCGGCACGAATAATTCGACGTTGGAAAACGGCGAGGCGTCGCTGCCGTTGTCCGGCCGTCCATGCTGGGAAACGACGGTGATGACTTCGGGATGCTTGAGTAAAATCAGGCGCATTTTGCGCGTCGCGGCCTCACCGTCTTCGAGCGACAAAGTTGTCGGCATCGAGGCACGAATCCAAAAATTGCCTTCTTCGAGTGCCGGGAGAAATTCGCTGCCAAGCCGCGTGCCGAGAAAAGCCGCGACCACGAGAAACGCGACGCCCGTGCCAACCGCCAATAGCCGATGAAGGCGATGACTCAACGCGAGCCGCAGCGCCGGGATGTAAAGCCGGTTCAAAAATCGAACGACAATCGTCTCGGTTTCTTTAACGTGTTCCGGCAGGAAAAAGGACGCAAGCACCGGCGTGATGGTGAACGTGGCAATCAAAGCGCCCGCGAGCGCGTAGCCATAAGTGCGAGCCATGGGGCCGAAAATCTGTCCCTCGACGCCTTGCATCGTGAACAGCGGCACGAAGCCGGCGACCGTGATGAGCGCGGAAAAAAACACGGCTTTGTCCACTTGCAAAGCGCTGACCAAAATCAGGCGCGGGCGGTCTGTCCAAGTGCTGTTCGTTGAAGGATGCAGCGGTCGCGTCGGGTCGGAACCGTGCGATCCATCCGTTAATACCCCCAGCAGACTTCGGCGCTCGTCCGCGTTGCGCTGGAAATTGCGGAAAATATTTTCGACCAGAATCACCGCCGAATCCACGATGATGCCAAAATCCACGGCACCGACGGAAAGCAGATTTGCACTTTCACCCCGCAACACCAGCAGCATGATGGCAAAGAACAATGCAAACGGGATATTCATGCCCACGATGATGGCGCTGCGGAGGTCGCCGAGAAAAATCCACTGAATAAGAAACACCAGCAGGCAGCCGAAAATCAGATTGTGCAAAACCGTGTGCGTCGTCAGTCCGATCAGCGAGCCGCGATCATAAAACGGAACCACCTTGACACCCGGCGGCAGACTGCCATCGCTGTTCATCTTCGCCACCTCGGCCTTGACCTTTGGCAGCATATTGGCGGTTTGCTCCGTGCGGTTCATCACGACGATGGACGCGACCACGTCATCCTGGTCGTCGCGACCGCAAATGCCGAGGCGCGGCACATATCCGACTTTCACCTTGGCGACATCTTTCACGAGCACCGGCACACCGTTCGCCTGGGTTAAGACGACATTTTCTATGTCACCCACCTTGTAGCCTTTGGTTAAATCATCGGCTCCACCGTCGTCAATCAAACCCACCCCGCGAATGTTGATGGATTGCTGGCCGATGCGGATTTCGCGTCCGCCGACATTGATGTTGGCGTTGCCGAGCGCGGTCAGGATTTGCGGCACGGTAAGGCTGTAGGCTTCGAGTTTGTGCGGGTCCACCTCCACGTCAAATTCCTTGGTCGTGCCGCCCCAACTGTTGATAGCGACGATGCCCGGAATAGTCGAGAGCCGGCGCAATACAATCCAATCCTGCACCGTGCGAAGATCGGTCAGACCAAAATGTTTCGGGCCGACAACTTGGTAACGATAGATTTCACCAGTGGAACTGTTCTGCTGGATTTGTGGAATCTGATTGCCCGGCAGCGTGACATTTTGTTGGAGCGCAATATCCGTCTGCGCATAGGCGAAATTGTAATCCACGCCATATTTGAAGACGACGCGGATGAAAGACAGGCCATAAAACGAAGTTGAACGGATGACTTGAATTCCCGGCGTGGTGTATAGCCCGATTTCCATCGGAATTGTGTAGTAACGCTCCATTTCCTCGGCGGAAAGCCCCGGAGCCTGCGCGGTGATTTCCAAAATGACCGGAGTTGGATTGGGATAGGCTTCGATGTTGAGTTTCTTGAAGGCAAAGAATCCCGCGCCGGCAAAAGCCAGCAACGCGAACACGACAATCGCGCGGCGGCTCAGACAAAAGGCAATGATGTATTTTAGCATGACTGGTTTTTATTGGTCGTCAGTCGGACGGCGGCGCGTAGAGGATGTTGCTGATGAATATGGCTCCATCGGTCACCGCCAGTTCTCCGCGCTGCAATCCTTTGAGCACCTGATACCGGCCATCTTTTTGCAGGCCAACTTGGATGATTCGTTGCACGAAGTGGTGGCGGTCGTTGGTCACCCAAGCCGCCATCGTGCCGTCGCCATTGCGCACCACGCCGTTCATCGGGATGGCGACGGACTTCACCGGTTCCCGAACCCGAATCACCACGGTGGAGAGCATTCCGGGATACAGCTCGTTTTTGGGATCGGAAATTTCACAACGCACCGTGATCCGGTGGGTGTTTGGGTCAACCGCCGGGTTGCCGCCGGAATCCCAAACGGTTCCGCCCAACTGGGAAACTTTGCCGGTAAAAACGCGACCGCCGTAAGCTGATACTTTCGCCTCGACGGTTTGCCCGACACGAATCAGCGGGCTGTCGCTTTCGGAAACATTTGCCACCAGCCATTTGGTCAAAAGATTGGTTGTCGAATCCGAGTTGAGAGCAGTGCCTGGCTGCGCATTATGAGCCGATTCTGCTTCGTGATAGGCAATGCTGCCCACCGCCTCTTTTTCCACCGAGAAACGATAAATGTCCACCGGTTCAATTTTAATCGCGTTGAGCTGTCCGGCGGCGAGATCCACGCTGGGTTCGGCTTGGTCGGCATTGGAAACCGCACCGGATGCGTTTGGCGAACTTGTGGCCGGCGGCTGGTCAGGGGCTGATTTAGACAAGACTGCGGCGAAAACGATGGCGACGACTGCAAAAATGATGGCGGCTGATTTCTTGGAGAAAGACAAAGTATGTTTCATCGTGCAAAAGATGATTTCGATTTTAATCATCTGTCTCTCATCTTAACGGCACGCAAAATCGAGGCTATCAGGCGGGGAATAATTTTTTCGGCAGACGCGGCCTGATTCGTCTGTAAGGCGAAGCCCTACATTCAGCCCAGCCACAGACTAAAAAACCGCCACGATCTATTTGCGGCTCGCGGAACCCGGCTGGCTTTCATGCCAGCGCATGGATTCGCGCAACAGTTCATTGGCGGTGGTCAGACTAAGCTTTACCTTGATGCGGGCTGAATAACTTTGGATCGTCTTGAATCCGACCCGCAACTCTTCTGAAATTTGGCGCGTGCTCAAGCCGCGCCCCAGCAGCCGGAAGACCTCCAGTTCGCGGTCGCTCAACTGTTCAATGGGCGAGCCGGCCCGGCCGGTGCCGCCCGCGAGAAATTTTTTGGTCATCAGCGTGGCGACCGCCTCGCTGACATAAATTTCCCCGTCGAGCACTTTTTGAATCGCCAGAAAAATTTTCTGAGTGGCCTCATTTTTCATGATGTAGCCGCCCGCCCCCGCCCGCAACGCGCGTTCGGCGTAAAGCAATTCATCGTGCATGGACAACACCAGAACGGCGACATCGAAATGGCTGGCCTTGATGTTCTTGATTAAATCTAATCCTGATCCATTCGCCAGCGTGATATCCACGATCGCAATGTCGGGCTTGCCTGACTCGACCAATCGCAAGGCTTCCACCGCGCTGCCAGTTTCGCCGCTGATTTCAAAGCCGGGGCGTTGGTTGATCAAGTTGGTCAGCCATTCGCGCACGAGCGGATGGTCGTCCACCAGCAGAATTTTAATTTTTTGCGCCATGATTTTCAGATGTGGCCGCTTGCTTGAACGGCAGTTTGCAGGTCACGCGCGTGCCCGATCCGGCCACGCGCTCAATGCTGAAATTCGCACCAATCATGCCGGCGCGATACGCCATGATGCGCAATCCCAAGCCCTGACCGCGACGGTTTTCCGGCAGGCCGACGCCATCATCGGTGACGACCAGGCTTAGTTCGTTGTCGGTTTTATTAAGGCCGATGTTGATGCGTTTCGCCTTGCCGTGTTTGATTGCATTGGTGATCGCCTCTTGCGCGATGCGATACAAATGGGTGCTGCTGGTGGCATCATTCAGCAGCAAGGGTTCAGCCCATTCAAATTCACAGGTCACTTGAAATTGTTCGCTGGTGTTGCGCGCCAATTCCTGCAATGCGTCGGCGAGTCCCTCGGCCTCCACTTCCACAGGATGCAAACCGCGAGCGAGTGTGCGGGTGAGCAAGATGGCTCTCTCGACCATTTTCACCGTCTGCGCAGCTGGAGCGGATTCGGGAAGCGATTTGCCTTCCAACTGCTCGGTGAGAACTTGCGCGGCAAAGGCGGTGGCTGTCAGATGCTGGCCGAGGTTGTCATGCAGATCGTGGCCAATCCGGCGTTGCTCGCGCTCGCTGATTTCCAAAATTTCCTTTTCCAACCGCGTGCGTTCCTGAATCTCATCGGACAGTGCGGCCGTTCGCTGTTGCACGCGCGCTTCGAGTTCTTGTTGTGATTTGCGCAAGCTCACGAGCGTCTTCACCACCACGCAATAAACCGTCAAGGCAATCGCCCCGTTCCAAATGGGAACAAACAGGCTGGAATAGTTTGCGCCCGCGGCAAAATCCCCAACCAACCAGACGGCCACGCTCAAGACGGCCATCATGTTGCTAAAAAAACTGCCCAGAAACCACGCCGCTATACCTACCGGAATCAAATAGAAAGCGGAAAAGAAAATGGAGTAACCAGAAAGAAAATCCACCAAACCAACAGCAACCGTGAGACACAAACAGAACACCATCAGGGCTGGTCTTGACCATTTATTGAATCGTTTGATCCACTCAGTCATGCGCGTCAAAATACGAGATTTTTACCTTTCAGTAAAACACGCAATTAAAATCATTCGGCATTATGACGTGCTGTGTGATAATGCCTAAAAACCTTCAGTGAAACCTTCAGTGAAAGGGTTAAATTGGTTTAATCCAGTTTAGGGATTTTATATTGAGTTTGTTCGGAAAGCGGGTAATTTTTCGGTGAAAATAGGGCATAAAACGTCCGATTCCGACCCTCGCCTCCAGTTCTAACTGTGTGTGCAGCAATGAATTAGGAGTCTAGGAAAGCCGATGGCTAACAGTTTGGCTAACAGTTTTGACCCTTCAGTCACTATTGTTTCACTATTCTGCCACTATTGGTTCAGAATAGCCTAACTGCCGGAATCAGCCCCAAGGTAGGATGGATGACGCATGAACATGAAATCGCGTTATCGTCTCTTCCTCCGTCGCAAAAGCGTTTACTACGCCTTTGATGACACCACAAAAACCTTCACCAGTCTCAAAACCAAAAACAAGGCCGAAGCCAATCGGCTGCTCATGGCGATGAACGAGGCTGGCCAACAGCCCGCCATGAATCTAAGCCTAGCCCGCGTTTATCTGCGGCATAGCGACCCAATGGTTTCTGTGCGCACCTGGCAGCATGTGCTGGATGAAATCATCGCCATCAAAACTGGGCCGACGCAGGCGCGCTGGAAATCAGCCGCCAAAGACAAGGCGCTTGACCTGATTCGCGACCGTATCTTCATTGAGACCCAAGCCGAGCACGCAAAGAATCTCAATGATGGCTTCAAATTCGATCGCATTGGACAGGTTCAGCCAGCAAAGACTGCATCATGGATTTTAAATGTATGAGAATTCACACGTTCTGGAGTGTCATTATTGTTGTGTTGGCTATGATGGTGCTGGTTCAGGGATGTTCCTCAACTACTACCAGCGGCGGAGGTGTGGCAGGCCAAAGCCCTATCGAATACACCGGAAACACCTTGCAGGTCAGCGATAATCTGCCTTTGAACATGGTGTTGAATGGCACCAAGGTTGCGCTAGCGCAACTACAGATACCGGTTGAAGTAGATAAAAAGAATACCAAAAGTGTTAGGCTTGAGGGGAATGATGCAAATGGTCAACCCGTCATCATCCAGTTGTTAGGAAAAAACCACTACACAACCGAAGTTAAAATTACAGTCGGCACAACCGATTCTGTTGAAAACCGTGCCGAGGAACACCAAATCTATTAGAAAATGAGAATCAGCTACTGAACCATTGGAGATTTAAAGAAGTGATTTAACGACGGTTTGGTGAAGCAGGTTTTTTACTTCCATTTGCTTAGGTATCACGCTCGTTTTCACCAAGGTTTTAATCAAAGCATTGAGCCATTCACGCGACACATCAATTGTGCCAGCCTCGAACAGTGGATTTTTGCCTTCTTCCTGAATGAGCCGGTATTTTGAAAGTTTGATTTGAACGCCCTCTTTTTCTCCCTTCAAATTTAGGTTTGCGCTGATGGTTTTGCTGTCTTTATCAATTTCTAGCCTCGTCATCTTGCCATACTGTTTTAGAAGGCCACAGTTGATTTCGGCTCTGACTTTTTCGATTTGTGCACCACGCGGCAACATTCGGAAGAAAACTATTTGAACCGAATCCATCAACCCACCACCTACGTTGAAGAAATCACTGAATTGCATGAGGTTCAATATGAGTCCGGTTCAAGGAGCCGGCAAGGTTTCAAATGTGGCCTTGGAAAATGAAGAATGACTGGCTGGCCAGCAATACTTCCGGTTTTTCATCGGCAATTATGCAGTTGCTTTGTATGGGGGCTTAGGGAGAATCAAAAGCATAATCACTTCGGCATGAACATCCTTCCTCCACAGGGGATCTGGCTGAGTCGTATCGCAAGAATATGCTTTGCGATTACCGGCATCAGCGCCTTGCTGGTTTTGCTCACTTGGCTGGGAGGCTTTTGGGAAATTAGTGAAAACCTCCCCATGGCTCCCAGTGCCGCAATCTTGATGCTTGGATTAGCCAGTGCAACTTTTATGCGGCATAGTTGGCCTGATTTAACCGGTGTAAACGGGTTTGTTCGTGCGGTTGGGGTTGGCGTGTTGCTGACAAGTCTTTTTACATTGGGTAAAATATTTTTCGGTCTTCTATCTCCACGAACTCAATCAGATGGAGCTTCGTCTCCTCGAAATAGCCGGCGATGTAATAAGAACCACCGGAGAAACGCGTTGAACTGACTGCTAAAGCCCAGCAGTTTTCAGTGCTTCTTTTTTGCTACCATCCTAATTTGCAAATTAAACCCCAAAAAAGGTGGATTGACGGCTTTTCTCAAGATTGAAAAGATAATTAGAGGGTTAAGTAATCTGACACAATAAGCCGCAGCGACACTAATCTGATTATGATTATTAAATCATAGGAGCTTATTTCATAGCTCTAAAATCTTTTACTCTTAACTAATATGAAAATTTGCACGAGTTCCAGCCCTTTTTTAAACTTTGTTGGATTCGTTCTGGTCATGTGCGGATTAATGTTCTGCTATGATTTATCCGCTGCCCCGCTTTTTTTCGATGACTTCGAGAGCGGGTTGGGCAACTGGACTGTCAGCGGCACTTGGGGTCTTACTGCGGCGAAGTCAACGTCGCCTTCTCACTCGGCCACCGATAGCCCGGGGACCTTCTATGCCGACAACACCGACAGCGCGCTGACGATGGCCGGGTCTGTCAACCTGAACGGCGTGACACGACCTGCGTTGAGCTTTCAACATACCTACGCGCTTGAGAACAATTACGACTATGGTTATGTCGAGGTGTCCACAAATGGCGGCGCGACGTGGGTCGCTCCGGCACTTGCCGCTTACACCGGTAATCAGGGAACATGGGCGTGTGAGCAGTTGGATTTGTCGTCATTCACCAATTCGACTACCGTCAGCGTCCGGTTTCATCTGGCGACGGATTCTTCAGTGGTCATGGATGGCTGGTATGTTGACGACGTGCGCATCGCCAATGCGCCGGATCCGGTCACACTCTCTGCCACGCAGACCAATCGAACCGCAATCCGGCTGGCGTGGACACCGTCCGCATCGTCGTCCTTTGCTTCCTACCGACTTTTCCGGAGTCTGTCGCCCGGTGTGGACTGGCATACAGCATATCTTGTTTCCGAAATTAGCAACATAGCCGCGACCAACGCCACTGACATTGCGGTCAGTCCCAAGAGCAAATATTATTATCGTCTGGCCGTTGTGAACTCGGATGGCATATTGACTTTGGGCAACGAGATTCAGGTCGCCACGCCGGCTGGAATGGATTATCCGTTTCTCGACAACGGCGAAGGCGGGTCGGCCACCTGGATAGCCGACGCGCCGTGGGCGTTGAGCACCGAGGATGCCGCTTCACCGACGCACGCTTGGTCCGATTCTCCTGGCACCGCCTATAGCAACAATATTGCGTCCCAATCCATCACCCTTGTTGCCCCGCTCTTTTTGGCCGGTAACTCCGTGACCCCGGAGCTTTCGTATGTTCACAAGTATGACTTCACAGCCGGGGATTCGGCCAACGTCGAAGTCTCGACCAATGGCGGCATCTCTTGGCTGAACATGGCCAGCTACACCGGCACCGCCACCAACACCTGGAACCGCGGGCGCTCAAGCCTCGTCGCTTATACCAACAGCCCCGTGCTAGTCCGCTTCCGCATCACCACCAGCACCGGTATTCGGGCGGATGGCTGGCATGTGGACGATATCTCCGTCGCCGAGACGCCCACCGCCATCTCCGCGCCGGTCTTGGACAACATCACTTCCCATTCCATCCGCGTAAACTGGGTGGCGAACACCAACCAGTTTTTTTCCTATTATGCCGTTATGCGTTCGACCACGGTTGGAATGGGCATCAATGGCACTCTGGCGGGCGTTCTCACCAACCAAAGCGCGACCAGTTTCACCGACACCAATCTGGCGCTCAACACGGTTTATTACTACCGGGTGTATGCGGTTAGCCCCTACGGTGCGTTCTCGTCGGATAGCCCGGTCGAAAGTTCGGCCCAGACGTTGAACAATCCAGTGCCGTTCAACGACGATTTCGAAAGCGGCTTGAATAATTGGAATCTCACAGGCACTTGGAACCTCACAACCAACTCAACGCACAGCGGTCTATTTTCGCTTACAGATTCTCCGCAAGGCACCTACGCCAACAGCAGTGACAGCTATGCGTTGACGGCGGTAAACCTGACGGGGACGGCGTGGCCGGTGCTGCGATTCTGGGATCGGTTCCGGCTGGCGAGCGGGGATTTTGCGTATGTGGAAGTGTCGCCCGACGGAGGCAACTGGTATCGGCTCTACGGGGTGACGGGCATTCGGACCAACTGGGCGGATCAGAGCATCGACCTTTCACCATGGAAGAACCAGTCGAACCTGCGCATCCGGCTGCACTTGATCACGGACGGGAGCACTACGGATGACGGCTGGTATGTGGATGATTTATCGGTGACGGACAACGGGGCGGCGGTGACGGCGTTGCCGTTCTACGAAGGCTTTGAGAACGGCCTGACCAACTGGGTGCATTCGTCGTGGGCGGTGGACACCAATGCGCCGGATGCCGGGAGTGCTGCCGTGCATGACACGCCGACGGGGCTGATGCCGCCGAGCACCTATCTGCCACTGGAACTCAACGGCGCGCTGAACCTGACGAACCATCCTAACGCGCAGTTGACGTTCTGGCTGCGGGGCCATCTCAACCCTTATTCCGCCTTCGGGGCGCAGGTATCGACGGACGGGGGGCTGAACTGGGTAGATTTGAGCGCGGTGAGTGTGGGTTATGGCTACAATAACGACAGCACCTGGGTGCGCAAGCAGGTGGCGTTGTCGGCCTACAACAACCAGACCATCCGATTGCGGTTGGTGACCTATGAATGGGGGGGCGCGGCCCCCGACTCGGACATCTGGGTGGATAATATAGGAATCGGCGATCCTCCTTCTGGCCCGCCTTCGCTTAATGCTCCAGCCCAACTGAGCAGCGTGAGTGTTTTGCGGCCCACGCTGGTTGTAAACAATGCCATTGACTACCAAAGCAATCCTTTGAGTTACCGCTTTGAAGTTTATTCCGATGCGGCACTTAGCAATATCGTGTCTCAGGTGCCCATTGTGGCTTCTGGTGCCACCACAACCCCGTGGCAAGTGGATGTGGATCTGCCCAATAACTCGCAATTCTGGTGGCGTTGCCGCGCCAGCGACGGCACCAACACCGGACCGTGGATGGCAACCGCCTCCTTCTATGTGAACTATGTCAACAACCCCCCGTATCCGGTTGTGATTGCCGCGCCCGTTAATCAATCGATTCTCACCGATACGAATGGTGTGCTGACGTGGTATCCGACAGTAGATCCAGATCTTGGGGATTACATTTCCCTTTACCGCGTGCAAGTAAGCTCCAGTGCGGCCTTCTCTGCTTCGCTGATTGACAGTAGCATTGCACTGACCAATCTGTTCGCTGGGCCCTATGAAACATTCTCCGTCCCACTCAGCGCGTTCACTGGCTCATCAAATCTGGTGTCCGGATTCACTTATTACTGGCGCGTTAGTGCTCGGGACAACCACGGAGCGTGGTCAGCCTGGCCGCCAGACAGCTACGCATTCAAATTCGGCGCGGTAATACTGGAACATGCCCGCTTCACACGTTTATGGAAGATTGCTGAAGGGAGAATTGGGCTCGAATGGGCACCGAACCCGAACAATATTTACGTCGAGTTTTCAACCAACCTGCAATCCGGCAGCTGGACAAACGTCGCGGGACCACTGACCGGAACCAACTGGACGGACACTACGATTGCCACGGGAAAGCCATCGGGTTTCTACCGCTTGAGAAGTGAGTGATATTCAGAAATAAAAATAATTGAGGTAGATAGAAAATATTGCAGCAGAGTCAAACCATCCCACTCAACGGAAATGTTGATCGGTTTGAAATGATTGTGCGTTTGGCTTCCTGGTAGCGGGTTGACTGCACTACGGATTGCTGCGTGACGTTGAGCTAGTACAGACTCCAGTAATAAGGTGGAGAAAATTAGACCTTAAAACTTTACTTCCTATGCCACGGCGAAATCAAAATCTTTTGTCGAAGTATTCTCTGGAATTATCGAGTTGATTTTACCGGGCCAGTTGAATTGTTTTAGTATGGTCTGCTCTTTAGCCTCAATATACAACTATTCCGACGCTAACATTTGCCCCCTACTCTGCCGTCATAACCGTAAAATGATTCTCTGATGGCTAACAAATCCTATCAAGCACGAGGTTCTCAATAGTGACACAATCCGCTTGAATAGTCCGTAAAATTAGGGATGTTACTTCTTTCGTTCGCCACCTTTGGCGGTCGATTCCGAACCTCGCATAAAGTTATAAATGCTTGTTCATAAATGATTTAGGAGTCATTTAAAGCCGATATCTAACAGTTTGGCTAACAGTTTTGCCCCTTCAGTTACTATTATTTCACTATTCTGCCGCTATTGGTTCAAAATAGCCTAAGTGCCGGAATCAGTTCCAAAGCGGTCCCATGAATAAGACCGCGACGGGAAGGCCGGATTTAACTAACATTTTTTATTTATTTTCTTATACGCTCGTCGCGAACGTGGATTCCGGTCGAATTGTCAATGGGCCACAACCATTTTTCCTGCTTTGCCTGCCACCGTGGTATTGCTGCTGGCAGCTAGCAGTTTGACCAGCGCCTGTGCCTCCGGCGTATTGCGGTTCTTCATATTGATGAGGACTTGCAATCCGGTTCGTTCACCGTCAGCCTGAGTCTCGGGATTCTGAATATATTTCGTTATGAGGGTATAAAAGTCGGGGCCGTCGGTCAGGCTGAGGGCATCGATAATCTGCCTTTTTTCTTCCAAGCCCGTGGCCAGCGGGTAGGCCTTTTTCAACATGTTGCAACGTTCATTGTTGCTCATTTTAATATCCTCGTTGCCCGCAATTTTTATATAGGCGCGCAGAGCGATAAGCTTGTCGGCATCCTGCGCTGTTTTACTGGCCAGATCCAGAAGGTAGGGGGCGACAGATTTATCCGGCCAACCGGCCAAGGCTTTAATCGCCGTAGACGCCAGCACCGGATTGTCCGAATGAATTGTCTTTTTCTCCAATTCCAATGCCTTGGCAGTTCCCGCTTTTGCAGCGATTTCCAAGATCGCTTTTTTTAACGGTTCGCTCCCGCCCTCATAAGCGGCGAGCACGGGTTCGAAACATTTGTCCCGGTTGACTGCCAAAGTGCAAACATTTTTTACGGCGGCGATGGCCAGGGGGAAGTCCGTGCCATTGGTGACGGCAAAGGCGGTTTTGACAAGGGCTTGAATATCATTATCGTCAGCCAGCATTTTCAGCGCCTGCCAGGCGGCAGCTCGAATTTCAACTTGGGTGCTGCCAGTCAGATCGAGGAGACTGGGAACAGCTACGTTGGCGTTGCGGGACACCAAGGCAGCAATGGCTGGCTTGGTCAGCGCCGCATCGTTGAGCAATCCCACCAGTGCCGCATTCACGGCCGGATCGGTCATTTGAGCCACGGCATTGAGGACACCAGAATCGTCAATCGCCAGCAGTGGTTTCAGTTGGGCCGCCGTGCCGATTTCGCCGAGCGCCTCAATCACGGCCTGATGAATGGCGGCGTTGGTGGCGGACAGGTTGGCGCTGACATAAGGCAACGCGAGCGGATTGCGGCTCGCGCCAAGAGCGATAATCAATTTAGCCTTCAAATCAAACGGCGCGTCATTCAGAACATCTCCAATAGATTGGATGAGCGCATCGCCGCCTTTGTTCAAGGCAATCAAGGTCAGCACGCCGGCAACGATGTGAGAATCGTTTTCCTTGAGGCGGACTTTAATCATCGCAATGCCGCGATCTGGATCCACCCGCAATAAACCCGCCAAAGCACCAGCGGTGCTAACCGGATCGTTGGCCGTCAGAACCTTGGCAAAAACGTCACCGGCTTTTTGAGCGGGCAAACTTTTGGCCGCGTCTATGAGGGATTCGCGATAGGAGCGTTGTAATGATTCTGTCACCGTCAACGACTGGAGCGCATTAACCGCCGCTTCGCCGCCGATTTTTCCCAGAGCGCGCATCGCCGCCAGCGCCATGACCGGATCCGAATCAGTCGCCAGTCTGGCAATCGGTTTCACCGCCGCCGTGTCTTGCAACACGCCCAGACTGTTAAGCAAACCCAACTTTACTTTGACAGGAGCGGTGTCCAGCGCCTGACGTAGAGCAGCGGTCGCTGCCGGTGTGCCGGTGCGTTCAAGAACAGCCACGGCATAATCGGCTAGAATCTCGTCTGAAAGTAAACCGGTAACGGCCGGGATGCATTTATCGGTTCCAACCCGCTGGAGCATCCGACATAAGAAAGCTTTGCCTTCCGCTGTGGCATCGGGCGTGGCGAGTGCCTCGATCAGGGCGGTTTCGACCGGGGCCATCTGATCAGCCGGCGTGGCACTAATCAAGGCAAAGGCATTGGTGGCTGCCTGTTCATTGTCACCGTAATGATATTTGGCCAGTGTTTTGAAATCGGCAAAATCGGCTCCCTGCGCAGACAGGCAAAGGATGGTGACAAAAACCGCAATAAATTTGAGAATCATAATTTAAATGAGTTGGGGGTGGGTCAGATTTGCCAGGGGCCGCGGCGGTGACGGTTGACCAGTCGGCTGGCTTCGGGGTCGTCGATGAAATCTTCCTTGTTTGGATCCCAACGCAGTTTCCGTTTCAGTAAATAGGAGATATTACCTAGGTGGCATAAGGTCGCCGTCCGGTGGGCATACTCAACATCTTGAAACGGGCGGCGCCGGTTCTGCACGCAATTGATCAAATCCACAATCGGAGATTTGGCGCCGTTTTCATACCAGCGGAGGCCGGGAGGCACGGGCAGTTTGGGAATGGTTTTGACTTCGCCTGCTTCACATACATATTTCAAACCTCCGTCCACATGAATTTTCATGCCGTTGGCAAAATTAAAAATAATGTGATTACTGTCTTTGCCGTCGGCGGGAAGGATTTCGGTGGGGCCGGTGCTGTCCAGTCCCATACCATGCAGCAGGGCACCGAACTTGTGCCCACCCCAATCCGTCATACCACCACCAGAATAATCTGACCAAGAGCGGAAGCCTTCGCCGCTTGGAATGTTGAAGCTTCCGCCGCATCGCCGGTGATTATAAGGTGCCCAAGGTGCCGGTCCCAGCCAGAGATCCCAATCAATCGTGTCTGCCGGAATTGGCTCCTCCGGAAGATAGCACTGGCGAGGCGGAATGCCGGGATTCGCGTAACCTTCCAAAATCTTACCGAATCGGCCACTGCGGGCGGCACAGGCCAGACTGCCATAATCGCCGATTACCCGCTGGCTGCCGCAGGACAACACCCGCCCATAGTTACGCGCCGTGTCCACCATTTTCCGGCCTTCGCCAATGGTCAATGTTAGCGGCTTCTCGCAATATACATCTTTGCCGCTTTTCATGGCGTCAATGCTCACCTGCGCGTGCCAGTGATCAGGTGTAGCGCAAAGGATTAAGTCAATGTCATTGCGGGCGATTAGTTCGCGATAATCCACATAAGCTTTGCAATCCTGGTTTTTGTTGCGGCCATCCACTTGAGCCTTCGCCGCATTACGTTGTTTGGTCTGCACGTCACAGACGGCGACCACCTGAATCCGCGGGTCGTTCAAAAACTGTCCTAAATCGCCTCCGCCTTGACGGCCAATACCAATGGCACCCATGACAATGCGGTCGCTGGCGGCTGGCCGTCCCTCCGCGCCCAAGGCAGCGGAGGTGATGATGTTGGGGAGCACGAGCGAGGCACCGCCGATGGTTTTGATGAAGGATCTCCGGTTAAGAAATTTGTTGCTCATAGATTTTGGGGTGATTTTCTGCAATTATCTGTTTGTTCCATCGTGTTTCAAGCTTGATTTATCAATCATTAATTTTGAAGGTCATTTTGCCCAAGCTTTTGCACTGATGGGAGGCGTCGCAATGAAAATCATCACCGTTCAATTGGCCGTGAAATGATTTTCTGATGGCTAACAAACCCTATTAAGCCTGGCCTTCAGTCTTGAACCACTGCACGATTTGTTTCCCGATATTCGGGTCGGTGATCCTGCGCTTGACCCCCAACCCCCAAATCGAAACGACGGGCTTTCCCTTCTCGTTTAAATAGGCCGGGCTTTTTGTAATCTCGAGGTCCTTGATCAGATAGAGCCAATCTTTTTTCAGCGCATCGAAAACGGTCTCGGCCTGTCCGCCGCTGAGATCGTATTCCACAGCGATTACGCGGCCATTCTGCTCGGCGCTGGCGATTGCGTTGCGAAGAACGACATCGTGTTCGTCGTGGTATCGCGGGATTACGCCAACGAATCTTTGCATCAACGCGCCATCAATGCCGTATCCTGCTGAAGACATGGCCTGCTGCCGCGTCTCTAAATTGGTGAACAACGCCAAAAATGATGGTCCCGAGTGTCTTCAACCTGGCTGATTTTGTTTGAGCTATTAAGGGGCGAGTTGTTTCTGAATCATGGCAAGAACTGCTTAATTTATGGCAGGACTGGACTGGTTTTAAGTTGTCACTATGGGATGATTTGGTGGTAATCCATATTTCACATGAGCCAGCAAACCCGTTTCGATCTGGAGCAGGCCGATATTCCGTCGGCTTGGTATAACCTTAATGCCGATTTTCCACAGCCGCTTCCGCCACCGCTACATCCGGGCACGAAGGAGCCGATGCCGCCGGAGGCATTGGAGGCGATCTTCCCGAAAAATCTCATCGAGCAGGAAATCAGCGCGGAGAAATACATTGAGATTCCCGAACCGGTGCGTGAAATCTACGCGCTCTGGCGGCCGACGCCGTTGCTGCGCGCGGTGCGTTTGGAAAAAGCGCTGAACACGCCGGCGCACATCTATTACAAATACGAGGGTGTCAGTCCCGCCGGCAGTCACAAGGTCAACACCGCCGTGCCGCAGGCGTATTATAACAAGCTTGCCGGCACGAAGCGCCTCGCCACCGAAACCGGTGCGGGCCAGTGGGGATCATCGTTGGCGTTCGCGTGCAGCCTGATCGGGCTGGAATGCAATGTCTATATGGTCAAGGTAAGCTATGACCAGAAGCCGTATCGCCGGATGCTCATGCATACTTGGGGCGCGACGGTGCACGCGAGTCCGAGCGACCAGACGGAATACGGTCGCAAGTTGCAGGCGCAGGATCCGCATCATCCCGGCAGCCTCGGTATCGCCATCAGCGAAGCCATCGAGGACACGATGAAAACGCCGAACACCAAATACTCGCTCGGCAGTGTGCTGAACCATGTTTGCCATCACCAGACCGTCATCGGCGAGGAATCCATCAAGCAAATGGAAAAAGCCGGCGAGGAACCGGACGTGATTTTCGGCTGCTGCGGCGGCGGCAGCAATTTTGCCGGCCTGGTCTTTCCGTTCATGCGAGAGAATATCCGCAATGGGAAAAAATATCGCATCGTCGGCGTGGAACCGTCCGCCTGTCCGTCGCTCACGAAAGGCGAACTACGCTACGATTTTGGCGACACGGCGGAAACCACGCCGCTGATGAAGATGTTCACTCTCGGACATAATTTCATTCCGCCGAGCATTCATGCGGGCGGGCTGCGCTACCACGGCATGTCGCCGATGGTTAGCCACGCGCTCAAGCTCGGTCTCATGGAAGCTGAGGCGATTCACCAGACCAAAGTGTTCGAGTCCGCAATCCTATTTGCCCGCAAGGAAGGCATCGTGCCGGCGCCGGAATCGTCCCATGCCATCGCCGCCGTGGTCAATGAGGCCATTAAATGCCGCGAAACCGGGATGAAAAAAGTGCTGCTCTTCAACCTTTCAGGCCACGGTCTGCTGGACTTGAGTTCGTTCGAAAGTTATCTGCACGGCAAAATCCAGGACGTTTGATTTTTTAAGTAGAAACCAAGTGAGGCGGCTTATCTGGCAAGGCTATGAGAGCCAAACGGGATAGCTGGCCCACATTGTAAACGAAACTTGAGTATTAAGAGGTGATGTTATCACAACCACTTCTTGAACGTCTTTGGTGTCAGGTTAAACTTCCAATCCGCCGTAAGCGCAAAGTTGGCTTACCCAGCTTTCGAGACTCGCTCAAGTCGACCTCGAATTCCGCCACCCAGTCATTGTCCCCCTGCGGATCCACGAGCATCTGCTGCACGCGCCAGAGCTTTTTATCCTCGGACGGCGTGACGTAGGTGTGCCGGGCATTGCGGGCGTTCGGATCCAGACAGAGCCGCTCATGCCCGGCTTCGTAGTCCTCCAGGATTTTGTCCAATCGTTCAGCCGTCCACGTTGCGGCGTCGCCATCCAGTGGTGAATCCAGATTGGCGATGGCCGTTTCGTAATCAGCGACGACCAGTCCGCGCAGAAAGATAAAGATCCGGTTGCGGATGGCGGCCGTGAACGCCTTGGCATCGCGCGTGATGTCGGCAGCAGCTTCCTCGGCGCCGGGCGGGCGGACTTCCTGAGCCTCGGCGCGCTGGTAATTCGGATCGCGCATTTTCTCCCATTCATCAAGCAGGCTGGAATCCACCTGCCGGATCATCGTGCCTAGGTAAACTTCCATTTCGTGGATCTGATCGTTCTTGGCGTTGTCGGGCACGGTCTGCGCGAGGACTTTGAATACGCTGTTCAGATGCCGCAGCAGAACCCCCTCGGCACGCTGCAATTCGTAGAGTTTGATGTAGTCAGCGAAGGACCGGAACTCCTCAAACATCTCGCGCGCGATGGATTTTGGCCGGATGTTTTCCTGCCCTACCCACGGATGCCGGTCGGCAAACGCGTTGAATGAGGAATAGATAAACTCGCGGTTCGGCTTCGGATGTTCACACTTTTCGAGCTCCTCCATCCGTTTATCGTATTCGATGCCTTCCATCTTCATTTCGGCCATCTTCTGGTCTTTGACTTTGTCGAGCTGCTTGCGCAGGATGATGGCTGGGTCTTCGAGAATGGATTCGACGAGCGTAAGCAGCAGGAGCGCGTAATCTGGCGCTTGCGGATCGAGCAGCGGAATCGTCTCCAGCAGATATAGCGAGAGCACCTGATCCATTGAAAAATCCTCCTGTAACTCGATATTGACGCGCAAATATGCACCGTCTCCAGTCGGGGGGATAAACTCAACAATCTTCCGCTCCACCAGCGAGCGGAATAGCTGCCAGGCGCGCTGGGTGTGAGCTTTCTTCTGCTTTGGGGTCTCGTGACAATCGCGAATCAGCCTTTGCATCGCGGCGCAACCATCCCCTTTGCGACTGAGCATGTTCAGCAACATTGCGTGCGTGACCTGAAACCGGGAGGTCAGCTTTTCCGGCGCTGCAGCGATGAGGCGGATATAAGTATTCTTGTCCCAATTGACAAAATTTTTCTCAGGCGGCTGGCGCTTCACGGTTTTCTTGCCATCGCGGGCCGACTTTTCGGTGAGCTTGAGGTTTTCAATCACATGCTCTGGTGCCTGCGCCACCACCCAGCCTCGGTCGTCAAAGCCTTTTCGGCCGGCTCGCCCGGCAATCTGATGAAAATCCCGCGCGCTCAAAATGACCGTCTTCTGGCCGTCGAATTTGCACAACCGCGTGAACAATACCGTGCGGATGGGCACATTGATGCCCACGCCGAGCGTGTCCGTGCCACAGATGACCTTGAGCAACCCTTTCTGCGCCAGTTGCTCGACGAGAACGCGATACTTCGGTAGTAAGCCAGCGTGGTGTAGGCCAATGCCGTGCCGCAGCCATTTCTTGATCTCCGGGCCGTAAGGACTGGTGAACTTGAACTGCTCAATCGTATTGCCAATAGCCGCTTTTTCCTCGCGCGTGCAGACATTGATGCTCGTGAAAGCCTGAGCACTCTCCGCCGCGTCCAACTGCGTGAAATGGACCACATACACCGGTGCCCGACCGCTGGCCACGAGGCTTTCTAAAGTTTTAGCCAATGGCAGTTCGGAGTATTCGTGCGACAGCGGCACGGGGCGGTCCGTGGAAGAAACCGTCGCCGTGGGTCGGCCCGTGAGCCGCGTCAGCTCCGTCTCAAAGAATGCCGTGTCACCGAGCGTGGCGGACATCAGGAGAAACCGCGTTTGCGGCAGTGTCAGCAGCGGCACCTGCCACGCCACGCCGCGTTCGCGATCGGCGTAGTAATGAAATTCATCCATGACCACGTCCTGCACGTTGGCCGCCCTGCCCTCGCGCAACGCAATGTTTGCGAGAATTTCCGCCGTGCAGCAGAGGATTGGAGCATCGCGATTAACAGAGGCGTCACCGGTGCTGAGCCCAACATTGTCCGGGCCAAACTCACGACATAGCGCCATGAATTTCTCGTTCACGAGCGCTTTGATCGGACAGTTATAGATTGATCGTCGGCCTTTGGCGATGGCTTGAAAATGTAGCGCCGCCGCCAAAAGAGATTTTCCTGATCCGGTTGGGGTGTTGAGAATGACGTTCTTTTCATCAAACAATTCCAGAATCGCAGATTCCTGCGCCGGATAAAGCGCCAGTTGCCGGCCCGCCACATATTCAAGAAAGCGTCCCAGCAAAACATCGTTGCTGAGTTTCTCGTCGCGCGGAATCAGATCATAAAGGGTGGCGGCCACGGAAGTAGAACTCTACCGCTTAGACGTGTGACTGAGAAGAAAGATGCGCGGCGACTTCGTTTTCGCCTTTCACTCGATCGAGCATCTTTTCCGCATAGGCGGCGCAATACATGCCTATCCGTCTCGCAATTACCGCTGCGTTAAATTCTATCGGCTCTGCACACATGCGTAAGGCGTAATCGGTCGCTCACTTGGCGAAGAGGTTACTGACCCGATCCGGGTCATGGCAAATAGCGTGTCACCACCCCTTGCCCCTTGATCAGATGCAGATCTTCATCGGAGGTCGCCAACTTACCGCCCACTGTGACATGGTCGAAGGTGACCGTCCATTTGCCGGGAGCAATCCAGCTGGGAAGGAGTGCGGGTAGCTGGATGTTTTTGAGTGTCATGGTGCGGGCGTATTGTCTGTCGGCGGCTGCGTCCTCGGTCGTCGGGGTATGTGTGTAATTCAAGCCGGTCTGCTCGAGGGAGAGGAATCGGTTCGGACGATTCTTGCCGTTTTTTGAGGGATCGGCGAGGTAGCCTTCCAAGGATTGGACGCGGATGTTCTGGAAGACCAGATTATCAATCGTGGTCAGCTTGCCCCACACAACCCTGATGAGACCGGGTTCTCCGTTGACGCGGATTACGTCACAGTCATCGACCAGGTTTCCGGAACCGATCGGTCCGTCGCCCTGCGGAAAGGCCCAGTTCCCCGCGTAGCTCGACTTCACGAAGGTGCAGCTGCGGATGGTGTTCTTCGCGGGGCCTCCGCGCGTGCGATCGGGGCCAGTTTTTCCGCCGCCACCGATCACAATGAGGTTGTCATTGCCGACGATGAAACTGTCCTCAACAAGATTGTTGGATGTACTGCTGAAGGAAATCCCGTCCGTATTAACACACACATTAAGTTCTTTGACGTTCTGGACTAAATTATCACTTCCCCCTGCGAATCCGATGGCGTACCAGACGGAATTAAATAAGGTCACGTCCTTGGCTGTGACGTGATGGCATGATCGTAGTTTGAGACATGAATACGCCGACTTAGTCTTTTTCGCTTCCAGTGTGGAGGGGTTCTGGATGAATCCAAAGCCGTGGATTAGGAACGGTTTTGTATTCCTCTTGATCTCCAGCGAGGCGTTCAAGAGCGCCCCCGGGGCGACATAGAGGGACGTATGGGGATCAGAGTCGTCGACGATCAGGTGGCCGCCTGGAACATCATGGACGCCAGGCGCAAAATATATCACCGATGGGTCATCGGGTTTCGGTGGATCAGCTTCCGGGGCATCGGCGAAGAGGTAGAGAAGTTTGTCCCCCTCCTTCACCTGGCTGGTGGCGCCGTTGATCTGGATCTCGAGTTTTCGAGGTTGATTGAGCGTGAAGCTGATTGTGTTCCCGACCCTGCGGGCCGTGATCCCCTTGGAGAGGGGGTTGATCTGGACGGTGGAGAACGTCTTCTTGAGACAGGTCACCTGGACCGTGACGCTTCCGGTGAAGGCAAAGGGAGCACACTGGAAGGAACCGGCCTGGTAGACGGGGATGTCCGCGCCGTTGACCTTGACTGCAAAGTCCGCCGAGAGGGGAAGTGGCCCCTTCGGCCAGGGTACTAGGGCACCGCGTTCCTCCGCGCCTGAAGCCCCGGGCATGAACCCCGCAAAAAGCAGGAGGAGTGTAGGGAAAAATTTCAAAGCGGAGATGGGGTTAACAAAGCGCCAAACAGAAGTGCCTTTAGCTGCAATTTCTCATTTAGATTCTGGCCTACGACCAGCGTGAGTCTCTCTAGTGATTTATTAATGAGTTTCTTCCTGCTCCACAGATTTGCAACAACTTTTTCCAGTCCGCCCTCGTTTTTCTCTGGCACAGGCATGCCCCAAAGAATTCCCAGCTTCACCAGCCCTATTTGACAATCGGTGCGCGATTTGGTTTGCTCTGCTCAATCAGAGGCATGCAGTCCAAAACCAAAATTGCTGCACTGGCGGGGTCGCCCAACTGCTCGCGCAGAGCCTTTCTCGGCAATACGCTTAAACTTGGGGCGGGCTCACTACTGGTGGAATCTGCTCTGCCGGTCATGGCGGCAGACAAATCGCCTAGAACTGCTGCCAGCCACCCTCTGATCAGCCTACCGGAACTACCGACGCGGGTTTTAATCGAACGTGAAGGCAATCATCTTAAACCTGCGAATCGTCAGGGGCAGCATTTTACTTCCGAAAACATCCTTGTGAATCTCGTTAGCACCTCCATCGGACAAGAGGTGCGTGTGAACTGTCCCGTCGGGCCTTTGTCGCGTGTGGTGTTACGTTGGGAAACGAGTTTTCCCGATGACACCCTGTTTCTTGGAGATGCTTGGGAACGCAGCTACGGCGATTTGCAGTGGCGCTTCCTTCAGCCCGAACGCATTTTGCCCTGGTATTTTGCCGCGCATCAGGAGTCGAGCGGCAGAACATTCATGATGGGTGTAAGAACACAGCCATCCGCACTCTGTTTCTGGACAGTGGATGCCGCAGGCTTTTCACTATGGCTTGATTTTCGCAATGGCGGCAGCCCCTCGTTTCCGGGCAATCGTGAAATTGCCGCAGCCACAATCATTTCTATGGCTGGTGCCACGGATGAAACGCCCATGGCTGCGCTGACGCGGTTATGCCGTTTGCTCTGCCCGACACCACGACTTGCCGCTGCTCCGATTTGCGGTAACAACAATTGGTATTATGCTTACGGTCGGGATTTTGATGCGGATGCCATGCGCCGCGACGCCGCGTTTCTTGCAGAACTGGCCGGCTCGCACAAAAACCGTCCGTTTTGTGTGATTGACGCTGGTTGGACGCCAGGTTCGGTCTGTCCCGGCGGACCGTGGATGGCGGGTGATTCAAAACGGTTTCCGGACATGGCCGGTTTGGCGAAGGACATGAAAAAATTGGGCGTGCGGCCTGGCATCTGGATGCGACCGACGGCGTTGACAACGGTGGATGATCCTCATCGACTCCGCCCCGGCCCAATCGATTCCGAAGAAAAACCACTTGACCTCACCTTGCCGGAAAATCTTGCCCTCATTCACGATGATGTAGCCCGCATCTGTTCGTGGGGCTACGAACTTATCAAACACGATTTCTCGACGTTCGACATGTTAGGCCGATGGGGGAGCAAAATGGGAGCCGAATTGACAGAGGGTGGTTGGCATTTTCAGGATCAGACCCTCACCAATGCCGAAATCCTGCTTCAACTATACCGGACGTTACGTGCCGCTGCGGGTGATGCGCTGCTGATCGGCTGCAACACTATGGGCCATTTGGGTGCCGGAATTTTTGAAGTTCAGCGCACGGGTGATGACACTTCCGGTCACGCTTGGGAGCGCACCCGGCGCATGGGCATCAACACGCTCGCCTACCGCCTGTCGCAGAATGGAAGTTTTTTTACCTGTGACGCCGACTGTGCCGCTCATACCAATCAGACTCCGTGGGAATTTGACCGGCAATATCTTGACCTCGTGGCTCGAAGTGGCACGGCACTTTTCATCTCGGCCGATCCGCGCACCATTCAAGCCGAACAGAAAGCCACCTTTCGCAACGCAGTGCAAACGGCCTTGTCTGGCGACTGTGCTGGTCTTTGTGAGCCGCTGGATTGGCTACATACCACGGTTCCGCGCGAGTGGCGATTCGGCCGGGATCGGGTCACCTACCACTGGGAAGAACCATCAGGGGCCAGTCCGTTCCGGGCGTGACGGCTTCTCATAGGCGAGTCTCCGCCAAACTCCTAACCGATATCGCCATTGGCATTAAAACCGAGGATCAACCTCCAGCAAACTGGGAATTGCATTTTCAAAGCTCCCCGATATACCAGTCTTCTACCTTTTTGCGTGCCCAGGGTGTTTTACGCAGGAAGGTGAGGCTCGACTTGACCGAGGGATTGAGCTGGAAACAACGAACTGGAATTCGCCTGCCCATTTCGCTCCAGCCATGCTTTTGAACCAGCTGGTTGACGATGTTCTCAAGCGTGATGCCGTGTAAAGGATCGCGAGGGTGATTCGCTGGGGAAGGTTCAGGAATATTGTCCATAAAATTGATGCTAAACCTGTGATCGACCATGGCAAAGCTCAAACCCCAGTGGCCCTACCTCAATCACTTCGCACTCCGCTTCAGCCAGCGTTCAACCTTTAAATAATTCGGCCATATCACCCTCCGTCCATGCAGGACGAACTAAATTCTACCCAGCAGGTAGAAAAACAGCTCACCTAGAAATACCGCCAGCCTTTACCAACACAGCACTGATAGGAGGCACGGTGAGGGTCAGCTTGCCGGTGGCGGAAACAGGCTGAAAACCGCCGGCCCAAGTGCCGTCTGGATTGATTACAGCTCCGCCGATGGTGTAGCCGCTGATGCTGCTAAGATCTGGTCCCGTCAGCATCATTGATTCGGCGGCAGTGATTTTACTCCCAAAGGTGACCGTCACTTGGACGGAAGCAGTCGTTTCCTTATTGATCAGGATAGTGTTAATCCCGCCGTCGACCCGGCGAACACCGTAGGCAGTGAAATTAACGGGTGAACTTAGCGAAACGGTGGCGGGGACAACGGTTCCTTGGCCCGCCAGAGAAAATAGTTTCATTCCGTAATATTCCGGTCGGACCTGCACGACAGTGGTGCCATTGTCGGCGATTGGCGTGTATCCGTTTCCATTCCCACCACCGTGGAAATTCACTCCCTGACAACCATTGATGGCATTGATGAACATGAAATCCAAGGTCCACAGGGCGGTGCCGTAGCCATTGCTCACGTTAGGAGCGCCGCCGTTGTAGTAGGAACCGCATTCATCACAACGAAACCCCATCGGCAGTCTGGCTTCGGTAGCGGCTGCAACGGCTTGCTTCAATCGGGGGACGGCCTTTGGATCGGGTTTCAACAAAAATGGGAGCGTTGAAGTCGGCTTCTTTCCATCACCCCGATAGTAATGTGACGTCAGCATCGAAATGAAGCCCGCCTCATCTTTAGCAAATGGCACGCTGAAAACACCATTATTGGAGGCATCCGCCGGGCCCGTAAGCTTCGCGCCGGGAACAGCCGCGCTGATCGCCGCCGCGATGGTGCGCCATTCATCGCGAAAGGTGGAATAAACATAATTGGTCGAACGAAAACCATTTTTGTGATATAAATCACATTCATTGCCAATCTCGAAGCCAAGCAGGCTCGAACCTAGCGCCTTGGCGACATAGCTGGCTTCGCTCGCTGCATTTTCCGGCGTGTTGACAGACATGTTAACGGCGTAAATGACGCGCCATTTGGTGGCTTTAATAAAACCTGCGAGTTGATCGACTTGATCTGGTGTGATGGCTTTTTTGCCCGCTAAACCATTCCAACAGGTCAGGTCAACCTGGTTGGCTCCAATGCGAAAGACGCCTGGGCCTATCAGATTAAATAGGTTGATCATTGAGGTATTGGTCGAGACAAATAAGTGTTTTGTCATCATCGCTTTTTCATAGCTCAGACCGCAAAATTCGGGATTCAAAACCATCCCGGAATCCGTAGTGGAAAAGTTGACCGCCGCTGGAACCGTGGTTTGCGCCTGGGTGATTAACAGGCTGGTCAAAAGTAGGATGGTCGCTACGAAAATATGGTGTTTCATTGGTATTTAATTTACGTTTGGTTGATCTTCAATGTTAGCGGCTAAAATGACTTTGCAAAGCGGGAAAGGAGAAATATTAAGCAGCTAGTTTGTGTTGTGTATTGTTGTCCAAGGAAGCGAGGAAAGGTTGAAAATGACTTGTAATACTGTGGTGGCGGCAGAGAATTGTAAACCCATGCTAATAATACTCCCAGGCAAGAAGCCAAATGGGAAACTCAGAACGATGACCTTGAAACATTGCGTTTCAATTTTAGCCTTTGTGGCGTTTTTAAATGCCGGCATCGTTTCAGCGTCGTCTCCCCAAGTGCTTTTCGATCAATCCCAAATTGATGTCCTTCGTCAGCGGATTAACCAACCGAAGTTCGCACCCATCTGGAAAAAGATACTGGCTGATGCCGACGCTTATTGTGACCCGAAATCGCCGCGTTATGCAGATCCAGTAGATCCATATTCATTTCCTAAAAAACAAGCGCGTGAGAGTCAGCAACGCAATGATGCCGTGCGCGTGCATACGCTTGGGCGTTTGCTGACTCAAAGGATGGAAGCAATTGGCTTCGCCTACCAACTCACCGGACGTAAGGAATTGGGGAAACATGGAGCCGCGCTGCTTTTGGCGACGATTAAACAATATCCGGTCTCCAACTCGATTGTCGCCACAGGATTTGCCGGCGGACGCGGTGACATCATGCGTGGTTTGGCCATTGGCTACGATCTGCTCTCGGATTGCCTTGACGATGAACAACGAAAGATCGTTGCTACAGCTTGTGCAGACTACATCGATTCTTTCATCAAAGAGTTCAACAATCCCAAGGTGTGGTGGTATAAGGTTCACAACTACAATGGTGTCAACGGTGGAGCGGCTGGGTGTCTAGCCCTGTCGATTCGCAACGAATATCCGGATCAAGTCAACGGCTGGCTCGCAGAGTGTGAAAAAATTATTAACCGATGGCTGGAGTCTGGTTTCGACGAAGACGGGGCCTACTTTGAAGGCGTGACATATTCGGGCTATGGTCTATCCAACACAATTCTGTTTGCCGATGCACTGCGACGTAGTGGAAAAGGCAACCTCTTCACCAATCCGACTTTTCGCAGGCTATCTGATTTCTATGCGATGTCGCTCCTGCCCGGTGAACGTGTTTACGATGCCAGAAATGATTCACCCTACGCTGGACTGAGCGCCATCCTGCTTAAGTTGGCCGAGGCGAATAACAGTGGTCTTTACAAATGGCTTTGGGAGAACTCGGGGGTGGATGATACTTTTCTGCGGATACTATGGGAGAATGATGTTCCCGCAGCCAATCCCGTTGCGGCCGGAATTCCAATGGCCAAACACTTTCAGGGGCGTGGTCTCTGCATCTGGCGCACTGGCTGGACACGCAACGATGTGATGTTTTCAATTGAGGCCGGTCCATACCACACCACCACACATAATCAGGGTGACAAAGGGCATTTCACGCTCTATGGCCTAGGGCATCGTTGGGCAACAGATCCAGGGTATGCAAACGAACACGGACCTGAAGGACGAGGGCAAACGATTGGACATAGTTGTGTGCTTGTCGATGGGAAAGGACAAGCCCTATCAGGAGCGGGATGGGGCACGAGTGGTTACATTACAAATTATGCCAACAATGATCGTTATGGTTACGCATTGGCTGACTGCACTGAAGCCTACAATCACAATAATGCGGGAATGCCTGGCGCTGTTGTCGACCACGCCAAACGTAATGTATTCTTCATTTATCCTTATAAGGAAGCTCCAGCGTATGCGGTTGTAATGGACGATATTCGCAAAGATGACAAAATTCACGAATTCACATGGCAAATGATGTATGACGACCAAATGGCAGTGACGATGGGCGATGGAAAAGCAGTGTTTGAACCATTGCAAAAGCCCGATGCCCGATTAGTGGTTCAGGTTCATTCCAGCTCACAACCCGTGCTTACTACCGACATATTTGAACCAATAGATTATCATCCCCCGGCCAAGTTTCCGCGCTTCAAGGCAACAACGCATGATGTAAACCCAAGGTTCATTGCAGTTTTGCTGCCTCTACCTGCGGCTGTGGCAGAACCGGATGTCCGATTTGAGTCACATGATGGCAAACGGATTACTACCGTTAAATGGCCGGAACACACAGATACGCTGGTTTGGTCTGATGCTGACGGCTCTATTAGACTCGAATGATGAATCTCGGCTCCAGTCAACGGCCGCACCTCCACTATGTTAATTTTACTGGGCCAGTTGAATTGTTTTAGTATGGCCTGCTCTTTAGTCTCAATATACAACTATTCCGACACTAACATTTGACTCCCCTACTCTGCCGTCGTAAACGTAAAATGATTCTCGGATGGCTAACAAAATGGCTAACAAACCCTATTAAGCTCGAGGTTCCTAATAGTGGCACAATCCGCTTGAATAGTCCGTAAAATCAGGGATATTATCCCTGTCGTTCGCCACCTTTGACGCTCGATTCCGGCCTCCGCCCCATGTTGCTAATTATAAATAATAATGTTAGTTATGCAGCTACACGCACTCGCATGGGACGCGCTCACTTGAGCTTGACATCCCAATTTTCGCCGAAGAAGTTTGCATCCACGACGCCTTTGCCATCGATACGCTCGGCGAGAGCCACGCTCAGGTCGAGAATGGCCCAGTCTGGAAGTTTTGGTGTCTGTAGAGAATTTGAATTGGCGGCGTATTGCGAAAAGGTAAAACCTGAGTTGATGACCACATATCTCGACAGGTTCAGCGGGTTGGGGTAGATAAACGCGGGCACGTTCTTCGTGGTGTCATAGGTCTTGCCACCAACTTTGATTTCCTTCGGGCTCCATTTGATGGGCAGCTGGTCGGCAATGCGGGCCAGTAGCCGGTTCGAGGACGGGTCGCCCCAGAGGATGAGATTGCTGTTTTTGATGTCGTCGTCAGTGATGGCCGAATCGTCCTTCACACGCGGCTCGCCACGAAAGTAGCGCCGCCAGTGGAACATGGCCTCGGCTAATTCAGTTTTAGCCCATTGGCCGACCGCAACATTCAACGGCTGGCCCGTAGGCCGGACCATCACGAAAGAGTCCATGAAGGCGTCATCAATCGGGCCTTGAAGATTGTGGCGTTTGGCAATTTCCGATTTTTGATTTCCAATTTCAGACTGAGCAGCAAGCGACCATTTTCCGCTGGTTTTTACTAGGCTAGCGGACCACTTCACGCTAGGAACAAATGCAGGGCCGTCCACATTCTGACCGTCAATGGTGATGCGCGGACGCCTGTTGCTGAAACCATCCGGCTCAAGAGTAAGCGTTAATCCAGCCACATTACTCACTTTCACCGTCATCCCGTCAGCTGTTAGTGCAGCCTCAACTCTTGCCATCTCCCATTGTTTCTCCATCGCATCAATCGTCACCCAGTGCGCGGAGTTGAACTTCAACGAGTAGGTCACCAGCGTCACCTGCTTCGGCTGATGAACAATCCCCTTGGTCACGGACTCATCCACCAACCTCGCCACGACCTTCTTTGCTTCCGGCTCGTAAGCATGACCTGTCTTGGGGCCGATGATGTGGGTCATCTTCACGCCCTCTTTGAGCAGAGCAGCTTCCATGAGGTCGGCGGCGGCTTTTTGCGCGTCAATCTCCCCACTGTAAGCCACGAGCGTGGTGTTGACGAAGTTGATGGGGCACGCGAGCGGGTCGTAGAGATTCCAGAGCTTCTGCTCCCACCACGGAACGGTGTCGAGCTTGTCGCTGAGCTTCTGGTAGTTCTTTACGTCCACAAAGCCCGCACCGGGATTCACGGCCGCAAACTGGTCCGGATGATGTGCGCCGAGATGCCACGCACCCGCGCCGCCCATCGAGAAGCCGCGCATTGCGAGTCGGTTGCGGTCAATGGGGTAGTGCTTCGTCACATTTTCAAGTCCTTCCCACACGTCCGTCTCGCCCGCGAACTTGAAAGCGTTCATGAAGCGGCCATAAGGTTCCAACACGAAGGCGTCGTCCGGCAGGAATGTGCTATTGCCGCGTAACTGCCCCTCAATGAACGCCATCTCATTCAACGTGTCGCCGCGCCCGTGCAGCCAGATGTCCAAGCGACGCGGTTTGTCGTTGCCGGTAAGATAGGTCAGCGGCACCCTCAGGCCGTAAGGCTGCACTGAGCCGTCGATTTGTGATACATAACCGCGAACCACCGTTATATGTGTGATCGGTGCAGGCGTAGTTTTCTTTTTTCGTGCGGCTTCGGTAGCAGCGCTTTCCATTTGAATCTTTAAAGCCAGCAGGCCGGCCTTGGTGTTCCATGGAGCCTGGCCGGCAACGAGTTGCTGCGCGCGCTCCGTGCCTTGCTGGAGCAGGTTGCGTGCGGAATTGAACTGGTTCGTGCTGGTGAAAATATCGTCCTCAAGGGCATAGCGAACGGCATTGTGGAAAATTTTGACGTCGGGCAGAAGGGCGAGGAGTTCTGGTTTGCCCTTGAGCGAGATGCTCAATTCCTCTATCAGTTTACCCAGAGACGCAGCTCTCGCCGTCAGCTCGGCCCTCACTTCTGGCGGCACAACCACGCCGGGCGGCGGGTTGAATTTGTGTGGATTGGGCTGGAACTTCGGTCCCGCAGGCTTCTTCACCGCCGCGCTCGCAAGCACGAGTGACAATCCGGAAATCAGCAATATGGACAATAGCTTACAGTGATTCATGGATAATAATTTTGCACTGGTTGATTGGTTTTAAATATTAGCGGTTGAGCTGACTTTGAAAAGAGGGAAAAGCTACCCCCTTAAATATAGAATATGCATCATCTGCAAATACGCCCCCCTTTGTTTGACATTGCATGTGTATTTTGGTTTGGTTTCATTGGTTCAAAACATGCATGACAAAACTAAAACGCCGCATGGGTGTTGGCATCGGAATTAGGGTTTCAAAGTTTAATGTTTTCCACCCCATCATTGGAGTCTGTCCTAACTCAACGTCACGCAGGAATCCGCTGTGTGGTCAACCCGCTTCCAGGAAGCCAGCCGCGCAATCATTTCAAACCAATCAACATTCCCGGTGACTGTGATGGCTTGACCTTGCTGGCAGCTCTGGAGCGCATGGTCTGGAATGTGCCAGCTTTCGAGTGGCAGGCAGAATTTGATCGAGGTCGAATTGTGAATTTGGAACAGAGTCTGGTGACGGCCACCCAAGTAGTCCGCGCCGGGCAACGTTACCAGCATCTTTTTCCAGACGCAACTGAACCAGAAGTGAATGGTGCCGTAGAAATCTTATACGAAGATGAAGCCCTGATTGTGGTGAACAAACCTGCCCCGTTGCCTATGCACGCTGGCGGTAGATTTTATCTCAACACGCTCCAGCACATTCTGAATATGGCTTATCACCCCCAACACCCGTATCTGAATG
>Ga0208872_1000186_pt1 | contig 56275 bp, 73 predicted proteins | sample CryBogCBH12Aug08_FD_185508 | JGI IMG/M metagenome (GOLD analysis project Ga0208872, IMG submission 185508) | Freshwater microbial communities from Crystal Bog, Wisconsin, USA - CBH12Aug08 (SPAdes) | ecosystem: Environmental > Aquatic > Freshwater > Lake | place: Crystal Bog, Wisconsin, USA...
AGGCTAAAGGCTAAAGGCTAAAGGCTAAAGGCTAAAGGCTAAAGGCTAAAGGCTAAAGGCTAAAGGCTAAAGGCTAAAGGCTAAAGGCTAAAGGCTAAAGACTAAAGAGATAAAAATACTGTGTTTTATGGATTTAAAATGTTGTTGTAAAAATAACACTCCAGTGAAACTACCCAATGATAATAAAGATGGTGAGAGATATGAATGTTATTATTGTAAGTTTAAATGGAGATATTTAGAAGTGCATAATACAATTTGTTCTAATTGTAATGATCATGGGATAAATCTTAAGACAAAGATTAACAATACAGTAAAATGCGCACTGTGTGGAAAAATCCATGATATAACAAATTATGCTACAAAGAATATATTAGTATTCTGGTAGAAATCTTTATAGTAATAATATAGTATTACTCTTCCATACATTGTATCATCAATAAATGTTGGAACTGTATCTATTTTAATTCCAACTTCATATTGGGGATATTCTAATTCAAACATATATTTAATATGATCAAAATATTTTTTCATAGTATTTTTTGATTCAAACATTTCCCATAAAGAATCTTGATCAAATTGAACCTTCCAATATAGACCGACATATTTTTGATAAACATCTTCTATATATATTGCTGGAAGCCTTGAAGAAAACATATCAATAGTATCTTTTATTTGTGTTAAAATGTATGATTCCATTTTATATTATAAGAGGGACTAAAAGGAAGATTCAATTTTATATATAATGGATATAGAAATAATTTTAATAGAAAAAAAGAAAGTATATTATGAGTATTTAGAGGTATTAAATATTGAAATTAGTATACCAAATCTTGAATTATTAGGTATAACTCATTTATCTGTATTAAATTTTCAAATGAGATTTTTTAGCGAATTGGGATATTTATTATCAACAGATAATATATTTATTAGAAAAACGGAAGATACATATACATATATATTTAGAATTAATGATTATTATAGTTTAAATAATATATCTAAAATAAAACCTCTTGGAGATTTCATTTTAAATGATTTTATTTTTAATAGAAAAGATAATAAGCGAAAAAAGATAAAATATGAAAATGAGATATCTAAGAAAATAAAGTTATTACAATTATAGATGGAAACAACTTTTATATTTGAATATTACGTTGTAGAAATAAAAGAAACATGGAATGTTCAAGGAGCAGTAACAGTTCCAGAAATAAAAATTATTAAAATGGAACCTATTAATGTAGAGAAAGATTAAGAGGTTCCTTTCTGGCAGGTCTATCATTAAAATCCAATTCAACAAATTGAGGAACTGAATAATATAGAGTTGTATATAGCGCCCGCCTAAGACCATATTTCTCATGGCACTTTGTTAGAAACAAATGACAATCGTAGCATGGCTCCGAATTAGTAATTTTCTCCATACCAATCTTCTTGCGACACCGAGAAATCCTAAATACATACAAAGTAGCTCCACGGAGTTTCTCAAGATCCCCAAGTTCTTTTACAACATTTCGCTCGGCGTGGATAGTGCAATCAGACCATCCAGCACCACGAGAACGAGTGCCGATCCTATTTGTGGCACGAGCGATTTCTTGACCACGCTTTACAATAACTGCTACATGTGTGCTAGTTTTGAAAGACTGGACAAGATTTACAACCGACTTATCCGCCAAGATGGAATGAATAATGTTGTCCATTTTGTATAATATATGTTATTGAATCAAAAAAATCAATTTTTTTTAAAATATTTAACATGTTTAAAGCAAGATATATTATTTCCTCCACCATAACTAATAGCACTTTGTAATGATTCTTCAATATGTTTCATTTCTTGAAGGATTGAATGTGGTTTTAATGGTATAAGTTTCTTTGTTCCTTCAATGCGATTTTTTTTATTAGATTGATGAGCTGAAGCAGAACCCCAGAATTCTTTATACATTTGTCCATCTAGTCCTGTAACAATGGTGCCAGGGGAATCATTTAATCCAGAAAACATTCCTCCAATCATAACCATAGAAGCTCCTAATACAAGACTTTTTGCAATATCACCCGCATATGCAACTCCTCCATCAGCAATAATAAGAGCTTTTTTAGTAACCTTAGCACATTGTTCTACAATTGATGCTTGTGCTCCTCTACTTCCAAATCCGGTTGCGTTATAAGTGGTACACGCAGAGCCAGGACCAATACCCACTTTAATAGCATCTGCTCCCCAACTTTCTAAATCACATGATGCGTCTGGTGTTGAAACATTCCCAGCAATAACAAAACTAGTTGGATGTGTTTTTTTAATATATATAATAATTTCTTTCATTTTAATGCTATGTCCGTGAGCAATATCAATTGTAATATAATCTGGAGAAATATTATGAATCTTTAATTTATCTAAATCTGTATAAGAATCTGAATTTACACCAACAGAAATACTAGTAAAATAATTATGAGAAATCATATTTTTACAAAACTTAACAATATCTGTATTAAATCTATGCATAATATAAAAATAATTATGTTTTGCTAGCTTCATACATATTTCTTCATTAATAACACATTCCATATTTGCTGGAACAATAGGTAACATAAATTTATATTTTCCAAAACTGGTAGATGTATCACATTCATTGCGTGATTTTACAACACACATACGTGGCACAAGATTTATATCATTATAATCAAAATAAGACATATCTAGTATTATAACAAATAAAGTTTTAGACCATTGGTTTAAAAAATTGAAAAAATATTGTAAATATAAGGTATATTTAAAATGAATTCAAAAGATAAACAATACTTTGCATTTAAGAATATTATCAATGATTCATCTCAAAATAAAGATAGATATTTTGGGATGATCTATTTATATAGTATATTAAAGTGTTGTGATAATGAGACAATTCAACATTTCTCAAATATTGAATTATCTAATTATTGGTGGAATAAAACTAATTTCTATATTTATTATAATGAGCATATTAATAATGTTATTAATCAAATAATTAATGCGGATCGTGATGAAAAAGAATTTACTATTAAAGTGCCAAATAAGAAACAAAAAAAGACTAAAAGTGTAACAGAATTTAATTTAACTAATGAAATTAAGTTTATATTTAGATCATCTTGATATTTCTTGCTTTAACTTTTCTAAATATAAAATACCATCCATAAGTTCTTCTTGAGCATGATTAATCCATTCAAGAGTTGTTAAATCTTTACGATCCAAATCTGTTCCATATTTTTCTTTTCCAACTGCGGATCGCTGTAGAAACTTGGATACAATAGATTTTACAACAGAGTCTGCGGAGGCAAGATTTTCCATTCTATTGTAAAAAGTATTATCCTTTTATGCCTCTTCAAGTTATCAACCCCGTTTTCTAAACAACAGGGTAAGAAGGATCCATCAGAATTCCGCACTGTCCATCGGACCCATACTGAGAACCACGACCTAATAATATATAACCATTCTCACCCCATGAAGCACCCCATGAATTCTTAACCTTGTAGTAATCTAGCCCTCCGCTAGTTCCGTAACCAACAGCAAGCACTCCGTGATCAAGATTACTACCACATGCGGCAGTCATAACACCGCCAGAGTAAAACTGGAAAGAATTCTGGTCAGCCTCAACAGCGACAGAAACGGGTTGCTGAGCGATAGCAGTCATTAGAGCATTATCAGAATTTGTAGGAACATCAACAAAGTTAGCAATTGTTGCGGCAACGGGTTTTCCAGACGCCTTACAAGAGTTAGGACCAGTAGCAGAGTAAGGATATGCGTCTTCAGTTGTAATGCCCTTGTTAGAAATAATGTATTCAAACCCGTAATCCATTAGACCACCATTGCAGCCATCATTCCCTTGAGGTGTAGAGCAATCAACAAGCTGCTGTTCAGAAAGAGATACAAGAGAGCCATTCTTTAAATACCAAGCACCTTCCACTGAGCCGGTAGTAGAGAAAGCCCAGCAACTACCACATTGACCTTGGTCCTTTACAGCAGTTACTGCGCCAGCAGATTCCCAATCAACAGATGCAGGTAGGGACAGATTATTTAAACCACGAAGCTTATGCGTGTGTGTGCGATGTTTACGAGAAAAATAACCACCAGTGTAACGGGCCGCAAACTCATCTGCGGTTAAATCAGCAAACTGATTAACAGCCATCATCCAAGAGTGACCTTCAGAATTATGAATCAGAATCTTATTTAGATTCTGCTCAAAAACATTCTGGCGATAATCACGTTCCGTAGGTTGATAGACCTTACTATATCTATCAACCCAAGAATCAAAAGTGGTAAAAGAAACAGCAGCAAACGCAGCGGCGATCAGAGGAAACATTCTTTATAAAATAACTATAGACATTTTTTTTAGGCGGTCCTAAAAGATTCTATTGCATTAATCCAATATTCTAAAGTAAGTTTCTTTTTATTACGTTCTGGCATATTTTTTAGATAATTTAATAAAAATTCTTGATTTACTTGATCCCAACTTTGAACAATACATACATTTAAATCTTCAAATAATGGATCTAATCCAGATGTTTTAATAATAGGAATACAATCTAATATAAGTGCTTCCCACATTCTATGGGTATCATATCCTCCGCCAAAAGGGCAGATTATAAATATAAACTGGCTCATTTGTCTCCAAGTATCTTCACGATTAATATAATTTGGTTGAAACCAACAAATAGATTTATCAATCTTTTCTAAGCATTCTTGTCTATCACCACGTTTATTAATGTCCCAATAAGGAAAGTGAAAATTTATATAACATCCAAAATTCCGATTTATTAGATTTGGGGCATTATGTTTTATATGGGTTAAAAGATTTTCTTGTTCAACTGGAAGCATTCCAATTCCCCATGGATGTGATTCATTTGGTTTTGAAATTGTATGATAATCAAGACCAATTGGTAAATGTTTTATTTTAGGATGAGAAATAGTCAAATTCTGAGAATACCAAACTATTAATTTAGTATCATTTACATATGTTTCATAGCCAACAAATGGCATTGAAACATCAGAATCTCCAGACACTAAAATAAAAGCTTCTTTTATAAATGGAAATATATGTTTAAAAAACATCTCAATAGCAGAATTACATACATATACAATTTCATTCTTTCTTATTGATAAATATTTTTCAATATCTAAATGGATATCACTAGAATTAATTTTAGAATTATATACATCACAAGATTTTAGCAAACCTCGTGATGAAACAAACAAACATTTATCTTCCATATACTAATACTGTATTAATAAAACATTTTTTAGGTTGTTTCATTATGCCACTAAAACTTATTTAATAAAAAATTGATTTTTCCAGTTCAATCAATAAAAAGTATCATAAAAATGGCAGAACCTATTGATATTGAAACTCTAATCTCTAGCTCAGAGTCAAATAATAACAATGAGTTAGAAGATTTTGTAGATGAACTTATTGAATCTACAGATGATAATATTGAGAATGTTATTAGAAAGCTAAGAAAGCAATATCAAATGAATCCATCAAAACAAGAGATTCATAGTATATATAATAAGAAATTTTCAAATAGAAAGATTTCACCAAAGATGAGACGTTGGATGATTAAGAAACCAATGCGTTCAAATTCTGGTGTTCTTGTTGTAACAATTGTTCTTGCTCCTAATAAATTTAGTTGTAAGTATGATTGTGCGTATTGTCCTCAAGAAACAGATCTAGAAGGAAATCCAACACAACCTCGTTCGTATTTATCAAATGAACCAGCAATGTTGAGAGCATTAGAATCAGATTTTGATATTAAGGGTCAATTTAACAGTCGTATTAGAAGTTATAAAAATACTGGAAATATTGTAGAACATCAAACTTCTAAAATTGAGGTAATCTTTTCTGGAGGAACTTGGGAGAGTTATCCAATAACATATCGTGAGCAAGTTATGTGTGAATTGTATTGGGCTGCCAATACTATAGAAGACGAGCGAGAATCTAAAACTCTTGAAGAAGAAATCGCAATTAATGAGACGACTCAATACAGAATTATCGGTTTTACATTAGAAACTCGTCCAGACAATATTACAAAAGAAACTATTCAACAATATCGTCGTTGGGGGGTTACCAGAATTCAAATTGGTGTTCAGCATTATGATGATAGCATTCTTAAGAAAGTGCATCGCAAATGTTATACCAAGGATACAATATATGCGATTCGTTTGTTGAAGCAAGCGGGTTTGAAAGTAGTAGTTCATTTGATGCCAGATTTGCCATCCTCATCACCAACGCAAGATAAATGGATGTTTGATGAAGCAATTAATAATCCGGATCTACAATTTGATGATATTAAGATTTATCCTACAGCTGTTGTTAAGACCTATGATACGAAACATATTGTAAAATCTAAAATTATGGATATGTATAATGATGGAAGTTTCATGCCATATAGTGAGAAGAATCTACAAGATTTAATTGATGTGTGTCTTTATTATAAAACAAATGTAAATCCTTGGACTAGAATTCAAAGACTTGTTCGTGATATTCCAAGCACGGATATTGCTGCTGGTTATAGTGGTATTTCAAATCTTCGTCAAGTGATTCATACCCAGATGAAAAAGAAAAATCTAAAGTGTAATTGTATTCGTTGTATGGAGATTGGAGAAAAGGAGCATGATAATTTACAACCAATATTGGTTGTAAGAAAGTATCACGCATCACAAGGCATTGAATATCATATTTCTGTGGAAGCTCATAATATGTTATTATTTCAGAAATTATATTATTGGTTAATCTTATGTTGGAACTTTCTATGTTATTTGATAACTGAGAAGCATTATTATTGGTCTGGTGATTTAACAACATATATTGGATTATATGGTTTTCTAAGACTTCGTTTTGATCCAAACCCTGGTGGAGATTTTATTCCAGAGATTAATGGATGTGCTTTGATTCGTGAAGTTCATGTATATGGGACTTCATTAGGTATTGGCACATCATTAGGCATTGAAGCAAATGGTTCACAACATAGAGGATTTGGAAAGCAATTGATGATAACAGCGGAGACTTTAGCAAAGGAAGCTGGATACACTAAAATCGCAGTAATTGCGGGAGTTGGCACACGAGAGTATTATAAGAATAAATGTGGATATAGACTACAAGGCACTTATATGGTAAAAGATATTTAGTAGTGCTAAGATAGAAAAAATTGATTTTTTTAATCCAATGTTGATTGTATCAAGAAAAATGTCTTTTCCACCGGGTCTTGAAATGTTTTGCTTAAAATCAAAATTAAATGCGGATTATCAACCAATGATAGGAAAAACACAAGAAGATACACAAAAATCAAATTTAGTATTGGTATTAAAGCGGTTAACAATCTTAGAAGAATCAAATAAAATTCTAAGAAAACAACTTGAAGAGAAAGATAAAATTATTAAGCAACAACAAGATGAGATTGATGAATATATTGATGCTCTATTTGTGTGTGATATGAAGATTAATAAAGAGTTTAATGTAAATAATTATTCTAGAATATTATTTCGCAATTAAAAACTAACAAGTTCAAATATTTTAACTATAGTATTTTTTGCTAAACTATCAAGACTTTCATCGTTAATAACAATATGAACTTTTCGTTCTTGTAGCATTTTTAAGCAATTTGGTGTAGGAGATCGTTTAGAAATCCATAAGAGATTAACACTATTAGGTTGTTGAAGTCTTAATTGTATTCTAGTGACACAATTTAAAAACTGAGAAACTTCTTGTTGATTAAGAGATTCTTTCCATTTATCTTGAATAAAGAAATGTTTATTATCAATTTGAATCCAATGATCTATACCATTAAGTGAATTATCACTAAAATATTTCTTAATATCGTTTTCTCTTAAACTATGAACTAAGTTTGGCAACTTTAAAGATTTTTCATATAAAATTTTTTCTAAATCATAACCATTTTCAACGGGAGTATTTATATGGGGCACTTCTATAATAGGATTTTCACCTTCTTCTCGTTTAAAAACAGTAAGTGTTTTTTTATAAGGTGGTAAAGGACATTTAACTATTTTTTCCATACTATAAATAATATTTAAACTATATAGAATGAACGTTGAGGACGAGTGTGATATGTGCTACGAATACCAGCGATGCTCTGGAGATAAGTGTACGACACATATATTATATGATGGTAACATATTAGATTTTGCACGAGCAATGAGAGATGGACAACTTTGGGGAGATATTATATATGCCGAGGAGGAAGAAAAAAGATCAAAGGAAACTGGAGAAGAAAAAGAAAAGCGTTTGAAGAAACAATCAGCGGATGATCGTAAAGCGATGGATGGACTAAAACAAGCAGTATTAAATAAGAACCGTATTAAGAATTGTGTAAAAGTGGATGGAAAATGGAAACTCAAATACAAGTATCCAACGCCTTGTGAAAATTTAAAGTTAAAAGATACAGTTCTTCCCGATGGTTCTACATACGAGGGTGGTTGCTGGGCTCATTTAGAAAATACATGTCCTTTTATGCATCCTGATGAAAAAGACAAATATGACTTTAAAGGAAAACGAAAGATTGATTTAGTAAATTCTAGACACATGAGAGGCGGTAGAAAGACAAGAAAAAATAAATTATAACATGCTAAACATCTTTTTTAGCATATTCGGTTTAATAGAAGATTCAGTAGGTCTTGCTGTATTATCTACTACTAAACTACTAATAGGATTATGGCGCACAACTTCAGCAGCAATAGTCTTCATATCATCTTCTGATACAGTAGATTCATCGGTTACATGGTAATACTGAATGGTACAACGAATTGGCATTCGGTCATCACGCTCTACAGTGAAATTTGATAGTGAATTATACTTTCCATTTCCCTCAGATGTGCTTAATATCCCGTGATCCATTCCACGAGTGTTAGAACCTAAAAATGAGCGTCCTCCTAAAGATGAGCGTACTCCTAAAGATTGAGCATAGGATGTAGCTTCAAAGCCACAAGATTGAGCATAGGATTTACCTTTATAGGATGAAGCTTTATACGATGAATCCGCAAGTGAAGAACATTGTTCCCAAACACCAGCTGTAGGAGCAGTATATTTTAGAGGAATCTGGAAAATCATTAAAGCATTACGAATCTTCTCATCATCCGTCATAGGACCATCCAAAGGAACACCTCTTTTTGCTCGGTCATCACGTAGTCGTTCCGCAAGAAACTTTGCTTTTAATCCATTTTTGTTAAAATCAAGAGTGTTATCACGTCCAAGCACATAATGAGCGCTAGTTCCTTGAGAAGATACAATAATAACTAGCACCGCTGGTGTTGTTCTACTTTGATAGTTGTAAAGTTTCACAGCAAACTCTACTTTACCATCTTTTAATGGTAGAACACATGCTTGAGCGGATGTTAGAATATGTGTATCACGTATAGCAATTAAACTACCACCTTGAGTTAGTTTAATATCAGTATATTTAGTAATATTTAGTAAATACTCATGTAGAGAAATTTGTTTTAGGTCAGAACCATTTTCATTACCAACATTAACGCTGAATGAAGAGATATCTTGATCCGATGTTAAATCAGAATAATTGGGTTTGCGGATAATAGGCATATTTGTAGAGCCAGAAGCAGTACAAAGGGTCATATCAGAAATATTAGGACCCCAACAAGAACCTTTGGTACGTCCAGTATCTTCCCATGCTACAGTGCTGATATTAAGACCATACTTGCTAGCAAGAGTATGTGCTTTAGAATCATATGCTAGATTATTAACAGCGTCATTTGTAGTACCAGACCAGATATTAGAAGACATCTCAAGAAAAGATGGAAAAGGCATTCCTATATATATATAAATAATTAAGCTTTAAATTTCAAAAAATTGACACTTTATAATAATAGACACTTATAAAATGGCAGGATCTAAATTAATTAAACATGGTCTAATCACGGCATTAAAAATTAAAAATACAAATAGAGTAATGGAAGTTGAAAATTATGGCTATATAAATAAAATCCATGCAAGAACATTATTCTTTAGTAAGTGTGATAATAAACGACTTAATGATAAATATAACAAACTTCGTGAAGAGATATTAGCAAATATTTTAAAGGATACATATAAATCATTTATGGAAGATACTCAAGAAGGAAAATTTTGGATAAATTTACAAAATCAATGGAAAGAAACATTAGATAAATTGGTAACAAAAGACTATACATCTATTGAAATAAAACAGAAAGGAGGAAGACAATATAATTATGATTTTGATATAAGTTATATGAAAGAGAATACATTAGTAGAAACATTTAAAGTAGAATTTAAATACGGTGGAACAAAGATTGATGAAATCCCACAATTCTTTAATGCGGATGCAAATAAATCATATTTGCCAGGATATGCTGAATGGTTTTATGATAATTATGTGATAAAAGAACCACCATGGATCAACTATACTGCTCCAGCAAAAGATTTATATATGAAAGAAATATATAAAAATGAATCTAAAATAGAATATTTTAATAAGTTAAAGGAAGATGAAAAAAACAATGTATTCTTTTATAAATTCAAACGACAGGAAACCGCAAAATCTATTAAAATCTGGTTAGAAGAAAATTATACAAAGTTAGATTTAAATATTTTAACAAAAGAGTTACTACGTTCACAAGAGGATAAAATATTTATTTTATGGAATAAAGATACATTTACAATAGATAAGTTTGTTAAAGAAGATTTAGAAGTAGATAAGATTATTAAAATAAAAAATAATAATACAATTATAGTAAATTCAAAATCGTATAAGATTCAATATAGTATGTTATTACGTTGGAAGAATCATTCTGGAATTCTAAAACCAGCATGGCAGATTTCTATGAAACGTATATAGGCATAACATGCTCAATTTCAGTTTTAGACATAGCTCCATTACCAAGAAATTTTTCAATAAATTCTGAAGTTCTAGGATCTTCAAAACTTTTTTTAACTAATAATAGATTTTTTTCAGAATCTTTATTTTTGGGTAAAATCATATTTACATGATTTTCCGCAAAGAATTCTTTTAGATCTACCATAATATAATTGAATTTATATGTAACATTACCATATCCTCTATTAACTAATATTGCTTTTCCTTTTACGGGAGTTTTTGTTACCCCTTTTATATATTGTTTCTTATCTTTAGAACTAATATTATTTAATACGAGTGTGCCATCTACAATATTTGTATTATAAATAAGAAGAATAGAATCTTTTTCGGAATCTACTAGCTTCTTTTTTTCTTGATTCCATACTATACTACCAGTTTTCACACACAATCCCAATTCACTAATTGTTTTAGTATTTTTTACAATATTTTCAAGCGCTTTATAATATGGTGTAATATAAAGAGATTTATTACGCTTAAATATATATTTATGACGACGATCTTTCTTCTTTTGTAAGATAATAAGCATAGTATCTTGTGCTGTTTCATAATATTTTACATCAAGAGTTTTTACAAAATGGATTGTGCAATGTTCATAAATATATTTACGCATAGGTTCATAATAACTACAATTATATAATGAAGTAGGAAGAACAAATCCTAGATATCCATCATCACTAAGATGTATTTCTAGACATTTATAAAGAAATGCTATATAGATATTTGGTCGTCCAACCATACATTTAGGATTTTTATCTTTAATAACAAAGTAAGGAGGATTGCCAATAATACAGTCAAATTTAGTATCAGATGTATACGTCATAAAATCATGATGTATTAGAGTTGCTTTAGGATTTTTATAAGTTTTAAAGATAGTATCATTATATTCAACACCGGTAATAGTAGCATCTGGATATTTGATACAAGCATCATCAATAAATTCACCGGAACCAAAGGAAGGTTCAAGTATATGTTGTGGTTTTATAGGCAGATTATCAAATAGTAAATCACGAGCTTTTTTTGGAGTAAAGAAGATTCCTTGTGATTTTCTAATTTCTTTAGAAAGTGTTTTATTAAGTTTATTTGATATTTCACTAAAAGAAGTATTTTGTTTCATATATAGATTGTTATGTAAATTCTTTTATATATTTTTTAAAAAAAAATATAAATCAATTTTTACATAAGTAAGCAATCTTTAATCCAAGGAAGTTTAGAATCAAACGCAAGAACAAATTTCTTTTCCAAACAAGAGTCTAATACAGTTTTATCTTTTACAGCAACAAAAGCAGAACCAAGTTCGTATGTTTGAATCATTTTCTTATTCCAAGAATCCACTTTTTCAACAAATGTTTTAATAAACTCTTTTGATTGTTTTAACAATGTTCCATGTTCTTCAAGAACTTTTCGTAGAAGAGCACTTGAAAGAAAAGGACGTTTTGTATTTTTATCAACTGGTTTTATTAAAATGTTTTTTTTATCTTTATTAAATCTCATTTCAAGAGCAATAATATATTTATTAGCCAGAAGTTTCAAATCATTTTCTTGCTGTGGTTTAACGTTATTAAGAGTATTGAAATATTCAATAGTTTCAGATTCATCCTCAACAATTTTTTCATGGATTAATACATTAAAATCTGACATACAGAAATTTTCCTCAAAATAAGAACGGATAACATATTGTCTATGTTGTCCATCTACAAGATATGTTTCCATCTCTATATTTAACAACATGAAAATTAGCATTATCAAGAGTTTGAATATTATCACCAACATCTTTTTTAATTTGATTTGCGTGATTTAAATCAATAAAACGGTTTCCTCTCCATACTGGAATTCCAACAAGAGTTTTAGCGGAAACTTTCTGTAGTGTGGAATTATCCGAGAAAGTATGAATCATTTTGATATGATAGATTATGGTGTAGAATTTTATCAATTTTTTGTATTTCGTTTTCTTGTTGCTTTTTTTTGTGTAATTTTTCTAATAGGTTCTAAATCAAAATACCAAACTCTTTCAATATGAATATATGAATTTATAAATCTTTCTAACCAATCTTTAAAAAATCTACATTTATCAGAACGTTTTATTTTTCTATTAATCTCTTTGAAGAAATCTGGTAGAGTTTCAGATTTTTTAAATATTTCTTCAAATTCTGAATAATTTTTATCAAAAATATCTTTAGTAAATTCAGAAGCATGTAGAATCTTTTTATATATATCAATAAATTCCATTGAATGCTTTGTTTCTTTAGAAGCATATATTTCAACTTCTTTGCGATATTTATCATATTTTTCTTTTGGTTGTAAATAAGCATTTATATTTTGTTCATACCATGTTTTTTTGTAAAGTGCTATAGAATATATTAAAAGATCTAATGTATTTGTTGAATTTCTTATACATGGTATATAACTTGTATCATTAAGACTCATAGTTTCAATCGTAGGAAATTGTGAATTAATAAAAAATGTTATAGAATCTAGAAGTTCTTTTCCAAAACTATATTTTGCCATATACTCATCCGTAATATCATCAAGAGAACATTCTTGAAGAGCATCAATATTTAGAAGAGAAGCAGTATTACTCATAGAATCATATCTATTATTTTTTGTATTATTTTCAAGCATAATGATACCATTTAGACAAGGTTTATTTTTATCTCCTACAAGAAAAGTAAATGTACGAAGAGGTTCTTTACTAGTTTGAGTAAGTGTAAGTTCAAATTTATAATGAGGAGTTGTAAATTTTAAAATTATTGGATTCATTTCCATCTATCTATATTAAAATTCATATTTAAGTCATATGTTCTATTTCATTACAATACTCTATTCTTGCTTTATTATAATCATCTTTTATTAATGGTGGTTTCCATTCACCTATATCTATAGAACCTTTATGCTTCATTACTATTATATTTGTCCCATTTAAAATCTTCAAGGGTGTAAAATAAATATATAACCTATATAAATAGCAATGGATGATGATATTTATTATATAGAAACTGATGTTGGAAAATTTAAAATACATAAAACAACATGTTATAATCATTATACAAAAGAATATAAATATGAAATGTTGAAATTAGGAGGGAAAGATTATTGTATAGAATATATATTTAAAAAGGGAGAAACAATTGCTGAACTACAATGGTTAGATACTGCTAATAAAATATGTACTTTAAATGAAATAGAATTAAAAAAGGAAAAAACTATCCATTTTTTTTACTTATCGGTTGAAATTTTAAAAACATATTTAAAAAATATAGAAAAAATAAAATTATTAGATAATAGCCATTTCTACTGTAAATTGCCAGATAATTCAAGAATAAAAATAAATTTAAATAAATATAATTTTCTATTTCATAAAAAAACATGGTATGAAGAAAAGTTTAAAGCATATCCAATAAATACAGAAGAAAAGAAAAGATATTATTCAAAAAAAGATAATTTTACAAATCCAGAAAAGAAACCAGATGAATTTGCTTTTCTAAATGAAGATTTAGAAAAAATATTATATCCTATTTATGAAAAAACAAAAACATGGGAAGATTTTTTTAATAATATATATCCTATTAAAAATAAATGCTCTATAATTTCATTATGGTATCTAAAAGTTATTCCATATATTTTAGATAACTCTACATTGCCAGAATATTGGTATATTGATATTAATAAGGATATACCTACTATTAAATATAAAATTATAAAGCATATTGGTGGAGCATCTACATCTAGAAAAAAAATACATTATAGAATTGACAATGGTGAATATGAGACATATCATCCAATAAATAATATGAATATTAAATTTATAAAAAGTAAATGAAATCACTGAGAGAGCATTATTAACATTCTTTCTATGCGCATCCATAATCAAATGAAAGTGGATAAATAATAATAGAACATATAAAAAAATAAAACATATATGTATAGATGAAAGAATATTTTAAAAATGATAAACATATATTTGAAGCAACTATAAATAAAGGGATATATGGTGATACTATAAAAATAGGTGGTAAATCCTATAATAATTGTATAAATATTAGTATTGATAAAGATAATTCTACAAAAGCAATAATATCTCACTTACAATCTGAGCCAGAATGTAGTTTTGATAAGATAATTGAAGAAAAAGATACTTCCAATTTTATAAAAGCATCTTTACAATATATATCATATAAATATCCAAAAATAAAAACATTTAAATTTGATGATATGAGTCATATTGATTGTGGCAAATCAAAAAATATAAAGCCACCAAGAAAACAAGAAAAGCCATTTTCGTTAGCACATTTATATTTAGCAACCCATGGAGAAACATGGTATGAAAATAGATTTAAAGCAAAAATGATAAATACAGATGCGATGAAGAATTATAAAGAATCAAGAAACCACTTACATAAAAAAATAGATATAGATTATGATAAGTTTAAACATTTATATAGTATTGATGAAAATAATGATGCAATACTTTCAAAATATTATTCTAAAGATAAAACATGGATAGAACTTTTTACTAGCATACCAAAAGATGATAGATGTATTGCTCTATATAATTGGTTACCTTCTTTTATAAATGAAAGAATAAAACATACATTTAACCCATTTGGATGGTATATAGATATAGAGACTATGCCAAAAACAACAATGGAAATAACTGATAAGCCAGAAATAAAAGGGGGTGCTAAAACAAGAAAAGCTAAAAATAATATAAAATTTACAAATAAACAATATTTTGAGAGTAATGGTCATATTTTTGATGGAAATGTTTAAACCATAATACCAGAATCATCCAATGGTGTAGCCAATGCATTATTAATATTCTTTCTATGCGCATCCATAATGGCACTTGTGAAAAGCCAGAAGAATTATTACATCAAACAAGAATTCTTTAACTAAAAATATTTTAGAAGATTAGATAAATAATCCTATATCAAGCAAATAAGAAATCCTTCTTTATTCTTTTAAATCAAAGCATCCCCCACGAATAACATCCAACTTCTTTTGTAAAACTTCATTACGTTCCTTGAATGATGCGATTTCATCTTCAAGAGACTTAATTTTTGCTCGTGCCTCTGCTGGTTGTGGTTGGTTTTCGGGTTTATTGGAAAAAATTGATTCTAATAATAATAGCAATTTCTTATTAGAAATGTATACACTATATTTTGATGGTAAAGCAGAACCAAATCCTGGCAAAGGAAGTGCTGCTGCTCTTTTATATTACGAAGACAAAATTATCTTTGAAGTAGGAAAATATCTAGAACATACAACAAATAATCAAGCAGAGTATCTCGGTTTGATTATTGGTTTGAAAGAATGCGTAAAAAAAGGTGTAAAAGAACTACAAGTATTTGGTGATTCTATTCTTGTAATTGAACAAAGTGCTGGACGATGGAAAGTAAAGAATGAAACGTTAATAGAATTAAATAATCAAGTAAAAACTCTTATTAAAAATTTTACATCTATTATATTTACCCACGTTTTGCGTAATAAGAATACAAAAGCAGATGAACTAACAAATATTGTATATGATTCTAAAAAAGATTTAAATTATTGTGAAGAAGTTTTACCAAAACAAAAAACTATTAATCAAATGTTTAAGATTGTAGAAGAAAAATCAGATATGAAAGAAGTGATTGATTTGATGAAAGAGATTCGTGATTTGTTGAAGAAGTTTGTAGAAAGCGTTGAGGTTCAGTGATTTATTATTTAACGAATACCAAGAGTAGAAGTTTCAAATGCGTCAGGGTCAAAAACATTTATATCATCAATCCATAAATGAATAGCAGTGATTAATGATAAACTTTTAGAATGATTATAAGAAAGAGTAGACCACCAATTAGTTGAAGCATTTTCAAATATATTCCATTCCCAATGATTTAGAATATTTAGAAGTCTCTCTTTTTCACTTAGAGAAAGTGTTTCATTATTTTGCTGTTCATTTTCAAGAAAATCTCTAGTGATATTAAAGCAATGATTTCTTATATCCTTATTAATAGAATATAAAAAATTACGAAACTTATAAATGTTTTTCTGAGCATTAATTTGTCTTGTAATTTCTGCTCTTCGTGCATCATATAAACTTGCCATTATAATATGTATATATATATTAATTAGTATTTAGATACCCATCCAACACAAACTTAGCACGCTCTTCTGCTTTGGATGCCATTTGCTCAAGAATTTTGCGTTCGCTTTCCATTATGTTTAGGATTGTGAGGATTTAAACTTATTTAAATAAATAAAAATAATGAATACAAAATTACAATATAGTTATGGGGAAATGATTATTCCGAAAGGTACAATACTATATCATCGCAGTAAAAAACCATTTCAAATTAATATTGATAAATCAATGTTATTTACAACTTTTCATCCTGATGATTGGCCAATTGGTGATTATATAACTAAAATTAAAATAAAAAAAAATTTATCTTTATTTTTTATGATTCATCCAGATATTTTTTATATGTCTTCTATTCATTCATTATTAGATTTATTAATTATAAAAGATATAGATAATGTTTGGGTAAAACAACAAAATAATTATCTTGAATATTTTAAAAATAAATTAAAAAAAGAAAATTTTGATGGTTGGTTTTCAACAATTGAAGATAAAACAAATGTAGAAATATGTTTAATTAATGATTTAAATAATTATAAAGTTATATATCCTTCTAAAAATACATCAAAATATTGTAGAATTACTAACAAACCTATTAAAATAAAATTAAATAAAAAATACGAAAAATTTGTAGAAAATTATACTAAATTTTCTATTAAAGATAACTACTATTTCCCATTTCAAAAAATATTTAAAAATGCTAGTATAGAATATAATGATAAAGCATTTATCCCTATAATTTGGAATTAAATATAACTTTAACAAAATTTGCTTAAAATTGAATTTTTTTATTACCCGGATAGTAGAATACCAAAATGGTTACATACAGTTGTCCTAAATGCGAGAAAGAGTTTAGTCAGAAACAAAAATATGATACTCATATGAAACGTATTAGACCTTGTACTAATAAACCACGAAATAGTATCGAAACACAAGAAAATATGAAACCTTTAGAAGGTCTTAAATTTATTGATCTATTTTGTGGAATCGGTGGATTTCATATTGCATTATCTGATTTAGGGGCAAAATGTGTTCTTGCTTGTGATATTGATGCAAAATGTAGAGAAGTATATGAAAATAATTTTGGAATTAAACCTCATGAAGATATTACAAAACTGGAAACAAAAGATATTCCATCATTTGATATCCTATGTGGAGGATTTCCTTGTCAAGCATTCTCCCATGCTGGAAAACAAAGTGGATTTGAAGATACACGCGGTACACTATTTCGTGATATTTGCAGGATCCTTAAAGATTGTCAGCCAAAATATTTTCTACTAGAAAATGTAAAGAATCTCAAAGGGCATGATGGGGGCAAAACACTTCAAGTTATTTATAAAAGCCTTCAAGATGTTGGATATAAAACGTACAAAGATCCTATTTGTCTAAGCCCTCATCAAATTGGTGTTCCTCAACATCGTGAACGAGTATTCATCCTTGGTATTCGCAATGATATTGCGAAAGAATTTAATGATTTTCCTCCATTAAAACCAATAAAAACAGATATTTCAAGTATTCTTGAATCAGAAAAAAATATATACAAAGAACTTGATATTCCTAAAAAAGATATTAAAATTTTAAATAAATGGGAAGAATTTATTCAGCATTTTAAAAAAGAGAATTATAAATTGCCAACATTTCCTCTTTGGACATATTGTTGGGATTCTAAAGAAGATATTAAAACTCTACCAGAATGGAAACAAAAATTTATTAAAAACAATCAAGAGTTTTATAAAAATAATGAACTATTTCTTAAAAAATGGTTACAAGAAGCAAGAGAACTTGAAACATTTAATGGTGCACGTGCTAAATTAGAATGGCAATGTGGTATCTTTAAAGAAAATGATAGTTTATGGAGCCTCCTATTTACATTTCGTCCATCTGGTATTCGTGTAAAACGTACTAATTATTCTGGTGCTTTAGTTGCGATGGCACAAATTGTAAATATTGGATCACTAAAAAGAAAATTATCCCCTCGTGAAGTAGCAAGGCTTCAAAGTTTTCCAGATAGTTTTAAAATTCATGAATCAAATCCTGTTGCTTATAAACAATTTGGCAATTCTGTAAATGTAAATGTAATAAAACATATGCTTAAGTTTTTATCTACTCAATTTTCTTGAAAGCATTCTTATCTAGTTTTGTTATTTCATATAAATTTGATAATACAAGTGATACATTCCATTTTCTCATGGAAGTTCCAATTCCATTATTAAATTTGACTTGTGTTCTTGAAACTAATAGTTCTTTATCAAATATACTAATAAAGACACTATTTGTTTTAATAAATGGAATCCATGTATCTTTATTAATTTTACAATTGCCAATTCGCAAATATGTGGCTGAAGTAAATTTCTTATTTACAAGACATATATAATCAGCAGGTTTATCATTAATATAATGAATAGAATTCATTATATTTCTTTTTTCTTCTGCTTCATACATATCAAATTGTTTTACATATATATCTACAACCTTGCTGCAAGCACTAATCATAATAGGAGATTTTTCTCTTTTTGGCCATTTATCTTTATCACTACCATATTTTGTAGTATATTCATTTAATGATTCTTTTTCAATCTCTTTAATAGATTTTTCATTTTCTTTAGAACAGCCATATTTTGAACAAGATGGATTTACAACCTTATTTAAAATGTTATTTCTTGGCATAGAACCTTCACGAATACTAATTGATAATTCTTTTTTATCATAAGTAATAAGAATAATATCACCAGTTCCACCAGTAGTATCATCTTGTGTTACATTCTTTATATTAATAATATGATTTCCATCAAACCATAATTCTTCTTGCATTGGTATTTTTTTAAGAATAGGAATAAGTGATAATGTTCTAATATTTCCCTTTCCTAACCCTTCAATAATTTCTAAAAGAGACTTAAGTTCATTAACATTAGTATCTGATAATCCCATTTTTCTTAATAATGAAAGAATTGTATAAATCTCATATACATTTCCAGTATTCTTATTTTTTGTATAAGGGTTAAGAACCTTTTGAGCAATCTCTAAAATTGAATACATTTGTTATAATATTTATCTATAACAAATGTATTCAATTTTTTATTTTTAGATGAACATACAAAAATAAAAAATTGAAATCCTTTCACAATAATAAATAAAGCAATTATTACACTTTTATAATAGTATACAAAATGACAACACTTAATTGGGATCTGAAAACCCTATTTCTCTATCTTGCAAATGCTACTTTATGCATTGATGATAAATCAAAAGATAAAGTATTTAATGATATGGCATATAAATTGATGGAATGGGATAATGTATCTCGGCGTGAACTTCGTAAAATCTTACAAGAATTTGATGTGAAATTTGAAGAACTTTGCACTGACTGTAATAAAGAGATGCCAGATTATGATGGGGACGAGGAAGAACCACGATGCGATGATTGTAAATAGATTTTCTAAAACTAAATCCTAATGGAGGCGGTATATTTTATTCTTTCGTGTTATATTTTTTGGAGGATTCATATACCCTGGAATAATAGTAGGAGCATTTCTATATTTTTCAAGTGATTTATAAATATCTTCATTGACCTTTTTAAAATCTATTCTAGGTAATACAATTGCTTTTGTTGTAGATTCTTTTTTATTTTCACCACCATGAAGTGGTTGCCCACCATGGTCTATAACCTCAGTATTTATTAACTCAATATTATCTCTATTATATATATATATTTCTCTGTGAAAATTACCTTTGAATAAAGGATTAAATATGGATAGAGGTTGTGTAAATCCATCACATGTATTATATAATTCTTGTATTATATTAGCAAAATCTCTATCAATATTATAATCACTCATTCGTAACTTATTATCTAAACAACTTAAAAACATTTTCATATCATCATTAATTATAATATTATCTAGATTTATATTAAAACGTTGCAACATTATTTTTTGTGTTTCAAAATCGGGAAGACCTATTGGTAATAATGCGTATATTTTTCTCATATCAATACCATCATAATTATTGCCAGTAAATTTAAGATTAATTTTATCTAGATAATCTATATGAAAAGCATGACTAATTAAATTAATTACTTTTAATTTTTTTTTTAATTTATAGGTTTCAATACTAGTAGGGTTATATAACTTTATAGTTTCTATATCATAACTAAACCAATGTCCGTTTAAATTATTTTTAGCATTTACTGAACGATATATTAAAGTATCTTTTGGTAAATTAATTAAAAAGTTTTCCATTACCTATATAATAGTTAATATTTATTTCTTCTCCAACACACCGCAATAATACCCCATCTAAAATAAATTATACTATGACTAACACATTAAGAAAAGATTTTGAACGTTTTTCTAGACTTCATAGTTGGTATAAACATAACTCATTAGAAGGAACTACTTTTTATTTTTTTCAAACTACTGGACAACAACTATCAACAGGGGAACAATTACAGTATTGTGCTGGCACTTTAGATTTAAATGATTATGATCTATCTGGTATTCACTGGCATTTTTCACGTAGTTTTCCAAATGATATAGATACGCCTATATATGAAGTAAAATTTGGTTGTTTTCTACGTGGTTTAGAAATAGGGGGTCAAGGTCCTATTTATGAAGATAATAAAGATAAATTTAATGATTGGATTTTAGAACACTATCCAGAATATAGTGATGTAAATTGGGACAATGAAAAATATAGAGACTTTAATAGTATTATTTTGAAAGAACTTTTTACAAAAGAGTATAACAAATATTGGAATGATGTATGTAAAGCATTTATATCTTCTCTAACACAACAGACCAGTTTCCCAAATCCCACACAGCATCCCCAATTTTAAACAAAGGACATAGTCTAGAAATCTCCTCCATTAATTCACCTTTCTTATAAATATGATAATATCTATAATAAATATTTCCATCATCACGACTTTTCCAAGGAACCATTGTATCAGAATTATAAAATGTAAAATTAGAATTAATTTCTTGCTCAATAGCCCAAACAGTTAGCAATACTTTTCCACCAACTTTTAAAACTCTATACATTTCATCTAATGCTAATCCTCTATCAATATCATTGTCTAAATGATGATAAGTGGCAATACAAATGATGCTATCAACACTATTATTATCAAAATCTAAACTTGTCATATTTGATTTACTAACATCTAAATATTTGCTTTTACAAATATCTACTTGTGCTTGTGAAATATCTATACCAGTAAAATGTAAATCATTTCTATATAACATATTCTTTCCGTTTCCACAACCAATTTCTAACACTTTAGATCCTACATCTAAAGTATTTAGAAACTTTTTAACAGATTTCCAAATATTATATCTTGTATGATCAAAATGAGTAGCAATTTTATTATATACTTCTTCTATTGTTAAAGACATTGTATGTAAAAAATAATGCTACATGTAAATCAATTTTTTTATAGTATTCTGTAAATAAAAAAATTGGGATTGATATCTTATGTGACCCATTGAATACTAGATGTTGTCAATGCTTGAATACCAGAGGCCCATCCATTACCACCATTAGAAGGCATTGTTGTGCTAGTTGTAATTGGGAGTGTAACACCATTATTGGCTTGAAGACCAGAGCCCGATAAGCCTGTTATATATGGTATATTGTATGACTGTGCTTGTAATGTATTATCACCAGGGGCAGAGATAGCTAAAAGACCATCAGTAGAAGCACTGACATTTGAAACACCTTTTAACACAAAATAATTTTTACCAGCAACGACTGTTGACGGTAAAGGAGAATTTCCTATTTGACTGAAATTACTATATACAGAAGTGTTATTATTTGTATATACACGAAGATTTGTTATTGCTGTTGTTAAAGAATCTGTTTTCAAAATAATAGCGAACGCGTATACATAATTATTGGCAGGTATTGCGGGAGCTATAGGATCAACACGATTAGTCGTAAAATAATTTTGTAATGTATAGGCTCCTAAAAATGTTCCATTATTAAATGTATTAGCATTTAATCCAGACAAACTTGTATTTGCTACACTTGTTTGAACAGCGGCATATTCAGCAGAAGTTATTGACACCCAAGAACCTGAAGAAGCAGATTTATAAACACTAGCATTTGTAGTTAGTGCTAAATATATTTTATCAGATAAATATGGATCTGGTGGTGCTGCTGAAACAACCGGACAAGCATTTAATGCTAAATCATTATTACGTTCAGATACAGTTGTAACGATTTCTCCTTGTTTTATTTTTGTTAGAATACTTGATTCACCAACTCCTCCATTTTCAAGAGTTACTCTCATTTGACATCCATTATCTACTCTATTTTTCTGTATTACATAATTAGCATATAGAGTTCTATTCTGGTTTTGTAAAGTAATAGAACTAGCATCTTTATTCTTTACAAGCATTCTATTTATATTTGTAAATAAAAAAATTGAAAGCTAACAACCCCAATAATAATTATAGAAAAAATGTTTACTAAGAATGTATCTTCTAGAACGGAACAACAGATTCGGAATGAAGTAACACTTCAAACAAGAGCATTTCGTAAGGGACTTGCTCCCAAAGTTCTTCAAACAGATTATAAAACATATATTAAAATGGAAAAGATTCCAGAAATGTGTATTGCGTACATGTATGGAGAAGATATTAAAATGATGCCAAAGCAGATTCTAAAAGAAATTTATTATACATTGTATCACGAGTGTGATATACAATATGTAGATGTAACACCTTATAACTTTATTGAACATGAAGGAAAGGTATGGATAATTGATTTTGGAGATGCGATTCCAGTAAAAAAAGAATGGTATCTCCAAGAAGTATTTGATAATGAAGAAGTGTTAGAGTGGAATCCAGATTTTCGCTAACATACAAGATCTTTAATCATTTTTAGTTTCTGAGTAGCCGTTAGTTTCTTGGTAGCGGGAGAAGCAGATTTTCTTGTTTTAGCAGTCTTAGCAGTCTTAGCAGTCTTAGCCGTCTTAGCACTAGCAGTACTAGCAGCACTAGCCGCACTAGCAGAATTATCAATATCTGTTTCTTCTTCCATAATTGCTTGTAGTGTTTTTAGTTTTTTAACCTTCTCTTCATAACCCTTCTTTTGTGCTAAAGAATCTCCTTTTTTAGTAAGTTTTCTTTCCAATCGGGGAATCTCTTTCTTTACATACTCTAAATTCTTAGCAAGTTCCGCACGATGTTTGCGATAAGTTCCATTCTTAATCTTTTCATTAAACCCAGTATAACTTTTTGATTTCTGACTAGTAATGCTTTCAAGAATCTTAGCTAGTTTCTCGGGAGCGCGATTTGCCATCTAATAGTAGTTTAGCTTTTTAGCCAATTAAAGCAATTTATCTTATACTTCTTTTTATTAATATAATTTAAGACTTCTAAATCAATAAAATTGTTTAATTGAGCATAACCATTATATAAATTAATCATTTTAGTAATAATTTTTTCTTTTTCATCTTCTAGACTTTGTAATTTTTCTATATTTGTTTCAGATTCTAATTTGTTATATATAGTATGTAATAAATTAAAGAATAATTTTTCTTCATTGCGAAGTTCTTTAACTTTTGAAAAAATATTAATACTATATGTTTTAGGATATCTATAACGAATAATTTCTGGTATTACAAATTGATTTGTATCTTTAATTTCATCAATCTGTTTTTCAATAACTTCTATGAAATCACTAACTTCTTGTGTTAATATTTCTTTTGTTTTAATTGTATCAAGTAGTAGAACTTTACCAGAATAAAACTCGCATTTTGTTTGTAGTTTATCAAATCTATATGAAGATGTTTTATGGGCTTCTGCTTTTGCGTCTAATTTCAAATAACTGATAATAGCAAGTAAGAATGAATCAAATGCGGTCATAGCAGCAACAATTAAAGCACCGTAATAGTAATCTTTCAAGCCAAGAGAGATAACAGAAGAAGCAACAGATATAAATATAGCGGGAAGCATGAGTCTATTCAAACTCTGTTCACAAAATCCTTTTGATTCTATATATAATATTTTCTGCGCATTAAGATAAATTGCAAATAGATCAAGTGTTAATGAATTTGATATTCTGGGACCCCAATAATTTTCACGAATAATCTGTATAAATTCTCTAAAATCTTTAATATCTTTTTTAATTTTTAATTCTTTTATATTTTCTTTTACTATATTTAATGCTTTTTGTGTGTTTCCAGATAAATCTACTATAATAATTTCTGGAATATTATTACTTAAATCTGACATACCCTAATAATGTATGTGGTATTGTTATTTATTAAAATCCGATAATAAAACCTATGTGGGAGCAACAATTGATCCAGAACGAAGACTGCAACAACATAATGGAATACTTTCTGGTGGTGCAAAAGCAACACGAGGACATGTATGGACACGACATTGTTTAGTAGGTATTTTTGAATACAAGCATGATGCTTTGAGTTTTGAATGGTTTTGGAAACATAACTCAAAAAAATATAAAGGGACACCTATTGAGCGAAGAATGAAAGCATTAGAATCTATGATAAAAGATACTGAATTGACAGTGGATTTTTTATAAAATTGATTTCCTATATAAAAAAATATATATTATATACTTATATAAATGGAAAAATTATCACGAAATGAATTGATAGTATATTGTAAAGAACATAATATTAAAAGATATAGTGGAAAAAAGAAATATGAAATACTTAATATAATAAAATCTAATACAATATATAAAATAGTATCATTATTTTCTGGCATGGGAGGAATGGATATTGGATTTGCAGAAAATATTACTGTTCATAAAAATAGCATTGATTCTGGCATGAAATTCCAGATGATAGATTCACAAAATATCAAATCTAATATTGATGGATTTGTGAATCTTAAAAGGTTGCCATTTAAAATTGTATTTCAAAATGATATATTACCAGAAGCAAAAGAAATCGCTGAACTTAATAATTGGACTAATAATTATATTCTCAAAGATATAAATGAATTATTAAAAGATAATTATAAATTTCCAGAAGCAGATGTTATCATAGGAGGGTTTCCTTGCACAACATTTAGCCATGCTGGTAAAAGAGAAGGTTTAAATTCAACAAAAGGAACTCTTTATCAATCATATATAGAAGTAGTAAAAAGAGTAAAACCAATATTATTTGTTGCTGAAAATGTAAATGGTCTTCTTACAATGCCTTCTAATCCAATAAAAAAAATAGTGGATGATTTCTCATCAGTAGGATATGAAGTAAAATATCAACTTATTAAATGTGAAGAATATGGAATACCACAAACAAGATGGCGTGTAATTATAATGGGAATTCGTATAGATAAACACGCATTACTTAAAAGTAATTGGAATATTATAGAAGAAAATAAAGTCAAATGCTATATTAAACATTATTTTAAACATCTTCAAGAACCAAATTTATCAGAAGATTTAGCTCAACAAGTATATTCAAAAGCAAAAAGGCTTACAAAAGGACAAGGTCAAAAAGAAATAACACTTGAAGGATTTGCACCAACAATGAGGGCAGAACATCATGGTAATATAGAATTTCGTAGAATTAAAAATGGTATTAATAAAGAAAATCTAGATGAAAGAAGATTAACAGTTCGTGAAGCGGCGCTTATTCAAACATTTCCTCCAAATTGTATTTTAATGAATCCAAATAAAAAAACTAGTAAAGCATATAAACCTATTGGCAATGCTGTTCCACCATTATTAGGATATATTATAGCAAGAAAAGTCCAACAAATTCTTGATATAGTTTCATAATCGCCAATCTTTTTGAAATAAATATTTAATATCTTCTATATTATTAAGTGAATATAGTGATTTTTCTTTTATTTTTTTAATTCTTCCTTGAATACGTAATCCAGCAGATCTCGCAGTTACTGATGTATTTTGTGGAACTTTAATTTTTCCTCCAGCATAACCTATTCGTATTTCAATATGAAAATCGCCACTAATTTCAGGAATTGGAAAATTATATGGATTATATCCAAGATGATAAAATCCCATATCACTTATTTGTATATAATTAATAATTAATACCTTTCTTTCTATAATGTTCTTTAAGAAATTTTATAGGGTATTCATATTTATTATCAACTTTTGCTTGTAATCCCATTTTCTTTAAAGTAGTTCTAGCAGTTGTCGTAGCTTTAATAGGAAATCCAGTAATAGTTTCATGAAATTTTATAGGTTCTTGTTTTTTTAATGTATCAATATATTCATTTATATCTTTTATATGTTTTTTAACATACTCAATCAATATTGTATCATCTGAATTACATCCAGAAATTATAAAGTTTTCAGATGCTCTATCATATTTAAAAGATGTTCCTCCCATTTGAGCATTATTTAATTTTGCTTCTATTGATAATAAAATTTTAATGGTATATCTACACCTTTATTAGAACAACTACTTGATTTTGGTAGAAGTTCTAAATGTGTTAATAATTCTTTTTCTTTTACCTCTTTTATTTTATTATATAAATCATTTTCATATTTTTGACCTTTATTTTCTTTTTTCTTAGATTCTAATTTTATAGCAGCAGTTTTCTCTATATTATTTTGCCTTTTATTATTCTTTAATGTTTTATTATTATTCATTAACTATATAAATATTAGAAAAATATAAATAATTGAAATAGTATTATTAATGAAAATTGGAAACCTCTTTTTAGATTATTATAGTTAAATTTTAATAAAATTGATTTTTTTATGATATATATACTATTATATTTAATATGGATACAACATTATCACCATTATCACCATTATCACCATTATCACCATTATCACCATTATCACCATTATCACCATTATCACCATTATCACCATTATCACCATTATCACCATTATCACCATTATCACCATTATCACCATTATCACCATTATCACCATTATCACCATTATCACCATTATATCTTCTTAATGAAACACAACAATTTGCTATAGAAAAAGCAGTAGAAGGAAATAATTTATTTATTACTGGAATGGCTGGAACAGGAAAATCAAAATTAATTAAAGAAATAAAAAGACAATTAGAAATAAAAGAAAAGAAGGTAGCAATTACAAGTCTTACTGGTATGTCAGCACTTTTAATTGGTGATAACGCAAAAACAATCCATTCTTGGGCAGGCATAGGAATTGGTAATCGTTCAGTAGTAGAATACTTTTCATTTATCAGAAAATGCCAACCAAAAGTGCGAGAAGCATGGAGAACCACAAATACTCTTATAATTGATGAAATCTCAATGATGAGTGATGAACTCTTTGAAAAAATAAGTGAATTAGGAAAGTTGCTACGATTTAATAATACAAAACCATTTGGTGGACTCCAAATAATCTGTTTAGGAGATTTCTATCAACTTCCTCCCGTTAATACAAACTTTGTCTTTGAAAGTCCAGTGTGGAATGATACTTTAGATTATGCTATTCAACTACAAAAGATTTATCGTCAGAAAGATCCAGTATTTCAGAAAATGTTAAATGAGATTCGTCTTGGAATTGTATCAGATGAAACTGATAGATTATTGAAAACACGTATAGAATTAGATTATTCAGATGAACAAATACAGCCAACAAAGATTTATACAAGAAAAATCATGGTTGATGAAGAAAATAGAAAGGGTCTAGAAAAGATTGATGCTGAAAGCTATACATATAAATCGGTAATAAAAGGAAAAGTAAATACTGACGCAATACGTACCGCATTAAAAAAGATGGATACAAATGCTCCATATGTAGATGAATTAGTGTTAAAAGTAGGAGCACAAGTAATGCTTATTACAAATCTTAATACAGAAGATGGATTGGTAAATGGGAAGCTAGGAATTGTAAAAGTTATTAATCCAAAGTTTGTAATGGTAAATTTTAAAGGCAATAATTATGATACACAGATTGATTATTATAGCTGGGTATTAGAAGATTATGAAAATGTATCAAAAAATCAGATACCTCTTGTGCTAGCATATGCTGTAAGTGTGCATCGCATTCAAGGATCCACACTAGATTGTGCTTATATTGATATTGGTCGTTCTGTGTTTGAATATGGCCAAGCATATGTTGCGTTATCGCGAGTAAAGTCATTGGACTCATTATATCTACATGATTATTATAGAGGATCAATACGGGCTCATCCTAAGGTAACATCATATTATGAATCTTTATTTACGTAATGGCTTCTACAGTATCAAAAACATCTCTATTACATATGTTATTTTTTAACCATTCTTTTGAAGATTCATCAAACATTTTTTTAATTATCCACCAAGAAGAATAACTGCTGCTTCAAAGTTTGCTTGAGCAATACGACTATCAATACCACCACGATCAAAATCAATATTGAAAGATTCCATTGAAGGCATTGTAAGAAACAATGTAATTGTTCTAGCATCATAATTAATATTGAATCCCGCTAGAAAACTTGATAATACAACAAGACGTTGTCTATCCGCATCAGTAAAGACATCGCTATCAATTTTTGGAAGATTAATAATAATTAAATTATTAATGATTTGGAGGGTAGTTCCGACGGTTGGAATAGACATTTTTGATATACTTATATTTTGGTAAATGGTGGATCAATTTTTTTTATTATAATTAAATAGTAAGATGCCATGGGATTTTGATGAAGCACCAAAATATGTAATAAATTTAGATAGAAGAAGAGATCGTTGGGCATCATTTCAAGCAGCAAGTGGTATGGATGGTTTAAATAATTTACGTCGTTGGTCTGGAACAGATGGAAAATTAATTAATCTTGATACAGATAATCGTGTTTCTTTATTTACAAAGTATAATATTATTCGTGAAAAACGCAGATCTCACATGGAACTTAATACAAAAGGTGGTGTAGGATGTTACATCTCTCACATAGAAGTGTGGAAAGATTTTCTAGAGAAATCAAACTCTGAAGTGGGAATTATATTTGAAGATGACGCATTGGTTGATATTCCAGCCTTAAATAGAATTAAAGATTTTATTGAAAAATCAGATGCAATAAAGACACCAGAATTATGGGATTTCTGTATATTAGCACCTCATAGAGGAAGTAAAAAACATGGTTCTATGTATGCTGGTGATAATGTATGTATGCGAATGATGGAATTTACGGGATTAACAGCATATATGATAACAAAGAAAGGTATTCGTAAAATAATGCCTCATGTATATCCTATTCAAGGACATGTAGATTGGTTTATTTCTATATGTGGTCAATTACAATTGATAGATATAGCAACACCGAAAGCTCCGTTATTACGTATTCGCTTTTCACCAACTGATATTCAAAAATATCAGAGCTGTGAAATATGTGATATAGATACAGATTTTCAAAAAACAAGTGTATTATTACCATTATGGAGAATGCGACTTATACAATTTGAAGAAGCAGTTATAGTATTAGGAATTTTATATGCTAGTGCTTTATATTTCAAAAAAATCTAATTATTATTACGAAGACTATATAATACATCTTTAACGCCGCATTGTGAAATAATATTTTGAATAACATTAATATCGTTAAATATTTCTGTTGTTAACACAAGTCTGTTTAGACGTGGATAATATTTGAAACTAATATATCTTGCTTGAAAGCGAATAGATTCAAATTCTATTTGAGAATCTATTAATCTAACGTAAGCAGTTTGAAATGATTCTAGATTACGAAATACAAATGTATGATTTGATTCTTCTACTTCTCCTTCTAGATCCCATAAATGTGAAAGAGCCATAGGAGGAGTAATAATATTAATATAGATTCCTTGAATACCATATTCTTGAATTAAATAGTTGAAAATACTATTATAATCGTCTATGTGTAACATTCTTTATTTAGTTGGTGGTGTTATTTTAAGTCAAAATGTGTTTTTCAATTTTTTCACCATATGGTTTAAACTTTTATAATATAATTCTATTAATGAATAATTTAATCTATGAACTTGATACACTAGAGAAATTAAATTTTTCTTGTGTTAAAATACTAAATAATTATAATGTATCTAATAAATTTAAAGAAACTATTATACGTAATAAAATAAATAGTATAGTATTTTTAGCAAATGATTGTTTAATAGATAATTCTGGATACCCATTATATGAAAATATAGATACATTAAAATATCTAGGATTTTCTGTATATGCTTGTGAGAAGGATAGATTTGGTTGGTTAACAGCAATAATTAATACAAAGAAAGGAGAAATACTATTTGGTTAAAAAATAAAAAATTGACGCATCAAACATACTATATACTGTATTATAAAATGAATTGTGAAGTATCAGAGATTAATAATAATAATACACCCATTAAGGGTATTAAGATTATTGGAGATAAAGCAATACAAAGAAATGCTATGCACACAATTGTATTGCTTGATATAAGTGGTTCTATGAATCAAGATAATAAATTAGTAAATGTAAAGAAAAGTCTAAACTTTCTAGTAAAGTTCTTACAATCATCTGATCATCTATCACTTATTACATTTAATCATATATCTCAGATTATGATTCAAAATATGAATGTAACTCCAGATTATATTACTACATTTCATCATATTATTAATACACTTATGGCAAATGGAGGAACAAATCTTTCAGCAGGTCTATTAAATGTAAAGTCTGTTTTAGAGAGATGTGTAGATGAAAATCTTAAAACTGGTCTAATTATTCTAACAGATGGTCATACAAATGAAGGTATTATATCTAAAACAGATATACTACGTATTGTAGAATCTATTAAAACGGTGCTACCTTCTATTTCAATCACAACGATTGGATACAATGACGATCATAATGCGGAACTTTTGAAAAGTATTGCAGTAAATGGAGCAGGTTCTTATAATATTGTAAATAACTCAGACCAAGTAGCTACAGTATTTGGAGAAATTCTTGGAGGATTAATGTCAACAGTAGTTCAGAATTGTTATGTAAAATATGATTCATCATGGGAGACATTAAATATGTATCCTACTACCAAAGAAGGATATAAAACAATTATATATATTGGAGATATTACTGCTGAATCTGAAACAATCCTATTATTTAAGAATACAAATACTAGTAGTGTAGAGGTAGGTGGAGTAAGCACAAAGGATTTTAGCACGATTACTCATAATCTAGATTTTACGCATATGAGTCAAAATACTGAATCATATTATATTGCGTATATTCGTTTTCAAATTGCGTATATTCTAGAAAATCTAAATAATTTAACAAATGAAACAGTTATTAATAGATTAAAGCCAATTAAGGACTATCTAGATATTCCACTAAATGCTCTTCATCCGCTCGTATCATATTTAAGACGAGAAATTTCATCTATTGAAGAACAAGTGGAATATCCAGTATCAATGAATAATACACAAAATCTTCAACAAAGTATGTGTTTGGCATTTGGTCGTGGGACATCGTCACAAAGAGTGCTACTAAGAAGACAATTAATTCATCATTATGATATTGACAGTGCTCCAAATAATGCGAGTAATATAAATATCATGATAACACCATTTTCAAATACAGCACAACGAGAAGTAAGTCAATGTGCTGTTGAATATACGCAAGCAGATATAGATGATCCTATGGAATAATGTTCCTATGGAATAATGTTCCTATGGAATAAATGTAGGATTTGAATCCTACACTGCGTAAAAATTAGGCTTAAAATGTATATCCGGATAATATATAATGTATTTGGTTTTAATATCCCTACACTCTGATGAGAATGTGTTGAAGAAAGTGAATACAGTGATAGATGCCCCTTTTGGTTTAAGAAATAGTGGATTATCTTTATGGAATATTGGCGTTAAGAAAGTTAATAGTATTGAATTAAGGGCTGAGCCACTAAGTAACAGAGGAGCACTAGATGGTCAAGCAGTTATTCCTAAACTAAAAGGATTAAGATATTTATTAGTAGATAACACCATAAATGATCTAGAAAAATCTTTAAAGCAATATTATGAAACTTTTTTACAAATTGGATATATAGTTCAAGTCAATGTGTATAATTTAGAAACAGAAATTCTATTAGAAGATTTTTATGCAACAGAATTTAATAATGTAAAGAAACTTGATATTTTTTCTCAATATTTAGATGAACAGTTAGATTCTTTTTTTTATGAATGCAGTATGACAAAAGAAGAATATACATCCTATCTAAATTATGTTGAAAATAAAGTAAAATATTTAAATTCTGAGAAAAGATATAAAAAAAATCTAGATTCTAATAATATAGAACCATACATATTAGAAAAACCATCAAATAAAAATACATTTAATATATATTATAATCTTTCTTATGAACAAATTAAAGATGTTCAAACATATTTATTAAGATTTAATCAGCAAGTATTTGTTAAGAAATGTGATTTCATATTATTAGATAAAATATGGTTACCAGAAGTAAAAGATATAAAGCCAGTGAATATAGATTTTACTTTAGGATTAAGATTATCTGATATAAATACATTATTAGAAACAACAAATAAGGTTGAAGAGATTCTAGAAAAACAAGAAGAAAAACAAGAAGAAAAACAAGAAGAAAAACAAGAAGAAAAACAAGAAGAAAAACAAGAAGAAAAACAAATCAAGCAAGAAGAAGTAGTAGAGGAAGAAACTATATTTGCTAATGACCCATATAGAATTAGAGATGATATAACAGAAGTTACTAAATTTTCTTATGATATTGATAGCATTAAGAATATTAAAGACACTGATATAATAATTACAACATTTTTAGATTATTTTACAAATAGTTTAGTAGTATCTACAGAAAGACCAGATTTTCATACACTTCCTACAAAATATGTAGAGGATGAATTTTGTTATTTTATATATGATCCTATTAAATATCTAACAACATTGATAATGAAAACAGATAATAAAGAATTAAAGAATCTATTAGATAATTTAAATTGCATATCCAAAGAACCCATAACATTGAACTTATTAATGAAGAAATGTAAAGATAAATTTTCTAGTTGGTATAATAATCAGTCATCTAAAAACTTATCATTAATATGTTGTGATGATTATAGAATAATATTATATCGTATGATTCAAAAATATAATGGATCAACTGATTTATCTGGTTGTATAATTACAAATATAAGAAAAACAATATATGAGTTAAGTATTCATACAGATATTGAGAGAAAATTTTGGGATTTTACTGAAACAATTGCTGATAAAACAGTAAATGATATAATAATTCATAATTTAGTAGCATTATTTTCAAAAGACTGTATTCGCTCATCAAAAGAAGCAAATATATTAAGTTCAAACATATATAAAGAGTTCTTAGGATATTTGAAGTTTAATAAATTATCTTATTATATACCATTGATTTCAAATATATCATTTACAATTCATATGAAGAAGTTAGGTTATAAAACAAAACGAACTTCTGCTGGCAATGCCTATACTGCAATAGAAATGAAAGAGTCATTTACGCAAGATTGGGTTAATAATTTTATAATTGAAGATACTAAAAATAATATAGTAGAATCATATGATCAGAGTATTTTAATTAAAAATACAAGAACATTAAGATGGAAAGTGGTAACAAATTATGATACAGAACCATTTTCATCATCATTAAACATATCTTCATAATCTTCTGGACATGAAAATATAATATTAGGATTTTCAAGTAATTTTTTTACACATTGAATAAACCAATTTTCTAAAAAGATATCATTATGTAGCATTGAAAATATCATAAGTGTTTGTAACATAAAAGCACTTGGATGACCATATTCTTTTAATTTATGAATTAATATAAATTTATTATTATCAATAGGTTGATTTAAGTACTGTAAACAATATTTTTTCAGATCCATCTCTATATATTAATAAATAAATGTTTATACCATTTAATTATTAATCTAAACAAAAATCATCTAAATCATACATATACTTTGCTGATTTGCCATTAAGTTTTATATTTTGAAGTTTAGTAAGTTCTTTTTGTAGATTTGGACTAGGAGTTTTGGGAATATTTTTTTCATAATTTGGGACAAAGGAATGGATAAGGCTGACAAGTTCAACTGGAAATAAATACTTTATATCTTTTGGAAGTTGAGGTTTACCTTTGAGATTGGGAAGTTCCATCCTAATTGTAGGATACCGTACTTTTTTCTAAAGTGTTAGAAATCAAAAAAAATAAATAGTGAGGATTTTTCAGTAATAATAAAACAAAACTACTTTATATGGATTATACACGTTTTATAAATAATGATTTTTTAGTTTGGACAATGACAACAAATGGATATAAGTATTTAACATTGAATCTTTTAGAGAGTTTAAAAAAGGCAAATATTAAATGGAAATTAATGATAATATGTGTTGATAAAGAATCACATACTTTTATGCAAAGCATGAATGTTCCAAGTGTATATTATAAACCAAGTGTTCCAGTAATAGTAGGAACAGAACCAAGTCAATTTGGGTCTCAAACATTTATGACATTTAACAAAATTAAATTAGATTTAATAGAAGAAATACGTGTGAAATCTCCGGAACAAGTGAAATATATTACATATATGGATGGTGATATTGTTGTGTTTAAAGATTTTATGCCATATATAAAAGAGAAATTTGATTTATCCAATAATATATTATTATTTCAAAATGACGATTTATATGGAGTTCAAAATACACGAGCCAATGGATGTACTGGATTCTTTACAATAAAACGGACTTTTATGTTACAATCACCATTTTATGTAAATAATTTAAATTTATGGAAAGAAATTCGTGAAGATCAGATATGGGTGAATAATAAAATAGTAGAATATAATATACCATTTGATTACTTAGAAAGAGATTTATTTCCAAATGGACCATATGTGAAGAATGGAGCGTGGAGAAAATCTGAACCATATTTGATTCATTATAATTACATTGTAGGAAGTGATAAAGTAAGATTTATGAAACGCTTAAAACATTGGTATTTACCTTATTAAATATGGGATTTTCTTCTTCCTCGTGGTTATGTTGATCTTGTACAGCACCGGAATAAAATCCTTCTTTCAATGGATCATGCAAATCTGGACAAGTACTAGCAATATGGTCTGATTTATTACACAACATACATTTGATAGGTGTCATATAAAATAATATAATCTATATTCTTTATATAATGGTGTTGATGTGGTTTAAAAAATATGTATGAATTAATAATAAGAAAGATGTATGGGCGTCATCATAAATCTGGCAAAGAAATACGTCTTTTAAAGCATGCATCATCAACATGGAGATCTAAAAAAACATTAGTTTGGCTAGATAGTACTGTTACGAATGATATATCATGGAATCGTTATGATGTGGGAGTAGTTGGTGTTGAAAATTATAATAATCTTATTAAAAAGGGTATCAATGTGGATGTTATTGTATGTGTGGGTAATGAAGATATTAAATGGATATCTGAAGGAGGATTTAACATGGTAAAGATTATATTTGCTTCAAAAGTGGTTCTTGATATTATAGGATTAAATTTTTTTGAAGAAAATAAAATTCGTAATATATTATGTTTAGAAGAACTACATTTATTATATAGTTTTTTAGAAACTGCGTGGGATAACACAAATAATGATGCGTGTATATTATCAGCTTTAGTGCTACGTTTTAAGGAAACATTTCCATTACAAGAAACTTCAAGAAATCTTTATGGACTAAAAGTATCAAGTAATTTAGTTCCGCCTCAGAAATTATATTATATTACTCAGTATTATAGACCATCGCAAAATAAGAGAGCTAGAGAAATAGATACATGTTTAAAAAAGAATTGTGAAAATGAATTTATTGATACTATAGTTTTGTTGAATGATGAAGATTATTCAAAAAGACTAAATCATCCGAAGATTACTCAAGTTATTATTAAGAAACGTCTTTTCTATGATGATGTATTAAAGTATATTCAAGATAATATTCCAAAGGATTGTATTGTAGTATTTGCAAATGCTGATATTTATTTAGATGATACCGCACGTCTTCTTTGGTCAACAACTCTTGAAGATAAATTTCTAGCATTACTTCGTTATGAACATGATGGAACACTCTTTGGTCCTCGTGCGGATTCTCAAGATACATGGGTAGTAAGTTCTACAAGTGTAATTAATAGAGTATGGAAGTTTGAAGATTTTCATTTTTCTTTTGGTATGTCTGGATGTGATAATGCGATTACATGTGAAATGTTACGCAATAGATTCTTTGTAGTAAATCCATCATTATCAATTAAAACGCATCATCTTCATGAATCAAATATTCGCACATATAATAAAGATGAAATTGTAGATAAAAATGTATATTTATATATTGAACCGACAGGTCTTCATGATATGGAAGCAATTACACATATCCCCAAAACTTATTTAGATACCAATTTAAATTATGAAGGATTTTCTAGAAAATTAGTATCTAATAAAGCTTCTACATATTGTAAAATGTTAGCAAAGGAAAAGAAATATGTATATGATATGAGTGGTTCTAATATTTTTAGCACACAACAAATACCTATTTATAAATTTACTAATACATTTCAAACAAATCATGGATTAGTATATGACTATGATAAGATTTATGTAGGATTATCAAGTATTGCTAAAGATTACTGGTCTCAATCTGGTATTAGTACCTTATCACCGAGTATTAAGGTAAAGAAAGGATATGTAGCACCATTACCAGCAAATATTTTAGAATCACCAGAAAAATATTTATTATATTATTTACCAAAGATTTTATTGTTGCGTGATAAATTTGGTAAGGATGGAGAATTCTGGTGTCCTAACATAAAGTCTTTTATTCAAGCATTATATTTATTTAATTGGGCGACAAATAAGATGCCAGTATTATCCCAGACTGAAAATGAAGTAGCATTTATGGAAGAAGCATATGTTATGTTACCAAGTGATAATTTAGATGTATCAAAGGAAGAAATGGATATTCTTAGAGCATTTGCAAAAACATCGGATGAAGAAACATCTATAGTGGTTTGTATGGATGAAGAATTTATTGGAAGAGAATTTGTGAAGGATTTAGAGACATTAGGATATATAAAAGTAATTTATCCATCAACATCTGTTGATAAAAAAGTAGCAATTTTACAAAAGGCGACTACTACAATTTTATATTGTAATAAGGATACATTATGGGCATGGGGATGGATCTGGGCTATGCCAGTAGGTTCTAAGGTGTTTGACATTCAAAGTGAAATGGATTTAAATGGAGAAATCCATCATATTGCGAGTGCTTGTGGATTAGAACATAATATACATTTAGTTCCCAAAGGTCCTTTAGCACCAATTACACGCAAGAGAATTCTTGAAATCTTAAATAATAAAGTAGGTGTAACAACTCCAATAATTAGTATTCCAAATACAACTGGTTTTTTTGGTCATAAAGGAGATTCGTTTCGTGAAGTAGTTGATATGTGGGTAGAACGTGGATATGTAACAAAGGAAATAGGAAATAGTTCTAATGTATGGCTCAATGGAGTAGGTAATATATTATTATATGATCGTCCAAATTATGATTGGATTAAAAATGCTCCAGCGGAAGAACAACATTGGAAGAAGGCATTATTTGGAAATCCGAAACCGATTGGACCAAACTCTATACCGTGGACTTTCTGGCCACGAAGACCAAGACTTGTAGAAAGTCTATTAAAAGAAACAATAGAAAAAACAAAGGGATTAGTATTTTATGGATGTATTGAAAACCAAGTTCAGAAAAATAATAGAACTAAATGCGACTGGATGTCAGTATGTGAAGAGTACAGTTTAACAGAAAAAGCAGTATTATCTGAGCAAGAGTATTTAGAAGCGATTGCTCATGCTAAGTATGGATTATGTTTAGCTGGATATGGAAAGAAGTGTCATAGAGAGATAGAGTGTATGGCATTTGGCACAGTCCCAGTATGTGCTCCAGAAGTTGATATGGATAATTATGCAAATCCTCCAGTAGAAGGAGTTCATTATCTAAGAGTCCAAAATCCTAAAGAAGTAAAGGAAAAAATGGCAAATGCTAACTGGAAGCAAATGTCAGAAGCATGTAAAGTATGGTATCTTCAAAACTGTAGCATAGATGGAATGTGGAATCTTACTCAACAACTGGCTCAGCTTTAATAATTTTAAATCCTTCAATTAAAGGCATATCTAATAATTGTTCTGCCATTTTATTAAGAATATCTTCATATTCTTTTTTAGGAACCTTTATTTTTTGTGGAAAAAAATTAACAGAAATTATTTCTCCATCTGGTTTTTGAACTTCAACATATATATATAATCTATTATGATATTTTGCGAAATTTGTTATTACTGATGGATTAAAATATCCAAGTGCTCTACCAACATTTGTATCTAGATTACTTTCTCTTTTTAAAGGGGCTTTAGAAATAATTATTGTGCTTGTTTCCTTTTGCATTTGAAGTGGATATAATGAAGAATATAATTTATATGTAGATAACTTATTTAATAAATCATTAACATTTTCATTTAATATACCAGCAATAATACATCCTTTTCTAATGCCGTGTAATACAGAAGCAACATTGATAATATTGTATATTTTCATTGTTGGTCTTTTATCATCTGTATGTGTATATATATAATATAATATAGAATCCATTCTATAATACAAAAATGAAAAAAATTGTTTTAACTTAAACATAATTTTAATCATTATAAAAGAATGGTAAAGGTATTGGACGGAATCGGTTCTATTGAACTTTTAGAGACATTTGGAAATGATCTTACAGTGGTCAACGCAGCACGTGTATCCTTTGCAAAAGAAGTGAAAGAATTCAAGGAAGGTGATCAAAAACTTATCAACTATTTGGTAAATCATAATCATATTAGTCCATTCTTTCATCCTCAGATTCGTTTTCGCTTGAAAATGCCAATTTATGTAGCACGAGAATGGTTTCGTCATACAATTGGATTTGCTCGTAATGAAGTATCTCGTCGTTATGTGGATGATGAGCCAGAAATCTTTATTCCTAGTGAATTAAGAGCACGAGATAAAAATAAAAAGCAAGGTTCTAAGGATACAAATATAGAAAATAATAATATAATGGTTCAAAAAATCAAAGACTTTTCAAAGCAATCGTTAGCACTTTATAATGAGTTGCTGGATAATCAAGTAGCACCAGAAGTGGCACGAGGAATTCTTCCTCAGAATATGTATACAGAATTTATTGAAACTGCTTCTTTGTATGCCTATATGCGACTTTGTGCTCTACGCATGGATCCGCAAGCACAAAAAGAGATTCGTGAATATGCTACAGTAGTATCAAAACTATTGGAGGCACATTATCCAGCAAGTATGAAAGCATTTTATACTTGTTCCCAAACTAAAGGATAATTAATATAACAATATGGTTTACTAGTTACTGTAGATGGTATTTTATAATCTACATCATTTCGTAAGAATATTGATATTCCATTACGTATTGGTGCCATAAAGATACAATTATATAATGGATTTTTTTGTAATTCTTCATGAATGAAAAAATTTTTGAATACAAAGATATCGTCAAGAACAATCATTTTTGGAAACTTTGGTTTTATAGTTGCCCAATCGCCAGGGGAACTAAATTCTCCTCCATCCATACATACTAAATCTATTGAATAAGGCAATACATCTCCAACATAAGGTGCTAAATCATATACTGCTTTTTCTTCAGGATGAAATCCCATAAGACCTTTAATTCCTTCATAATTTGGATGTTTCATTGCTTGTTCAATTGTTAAAAATCCATTTTCAGAAATCTTTCCAATATGAACTTCTAAAAAAGACATATCAAAAGGGCCACTTTTATAATGTTGCAATGCTTCTATTGCTCGTTCTTTATTAGATTCAAAACTATAAATTTTTAGATTTGAGCGATCTTTTTTTTGTAGAAATCCATTAATCATTGCTCTCAAAGATCCCATTCCAGTAAAAGTACCAATATCAACAGCAACTTTACAAAAATTTTGTTTAGCAAAATCATACATAATTAAAAATGCTGGATTATCTTCCATAATTTCACCCATATTTAAGAATCTAAAAATATAGAATTTAATACTTTAAACCAGTAAAGACTACACAATATTTAACTATTTAAGTAAAATTAGGATCAGCATCAGAATCAGCATAATCAGTTTCAATAATTTTTTCACATACATTATATCTTCCAACATAAATATAATCTTTTGTATAGACTTTTGAAGAATCTGGGTTATAATAATATGATTTTCCAGAAATATTAATTGGTTTAACAACTATTGTTTTAATTTCATCAACATCTTTTTTTACTTCATCATCAATATAGCATTTTTCTTGAAGACTTACAATGATACTTTCAATAGGATTTATTAGAGTTTTTTTATTGAATTCTGTAATAAGTTTAGAAGCGGCATTTATAGATAATTCTGGATATTCTTTCCGCAGTGCTTCAATCTTTTGATCTTTTTTTCCTTTGAGTTTAGCAATTGCTTCATTTACTTTCTTTTCATTTATAATTATTTTTTTTGCCATTGTAAATTCTGGATCCTTTCTATATCCTTTCTGTAAAATATTCTTAAACCAGATACCATCTTCAATATGGCTCCATACTGGAATTGGTTCATCTATTTTTCCATGAAGCACTGATGGATGACATACAGAATTACCATTTGGATTTTTTAGTATACCATTTTTAATAATAAATGTTGAAAGTTTTCTTTCTTTTTCAGAACATATTCCGCATAGATCAGAATCATTAAGAGGTTTATTTTTACATAATATAGGAACATGATAATATTTTTTCAACGGTTTATTATTTTCATCATAAAATGGGAGATAATATTTCCCTTTAATATCGCTGACAGATCTTCCTTTACATAATGTTGTCATTTTTCTGTTTGCCAGAAAACTCCTATTTAAATCAATTTTTTGTTTTTAAACTATGCTATTTCTTCAAATAGGTAATGCTCATACAAAGAATGTAATAGGATTTCAACTATTAGCCAAAGAAGCAAATGCTACAATAGATAAAGAATATGATTCAACTAAGATTTATGATTTAATATGGATACCAACTGGATTTTATCATAATAGTCAGTTTCCAAATGCCAAAAAGTTATTATTTGGTCCTCATAATTTTGTATTTCCTAGTGAGCCATGGACATTAGAAATCCCATTTCAGAATTCGGTATATACATCTTTATCTCCATGGGTAAAAGAATTATATAGTAATTTTAAACCATTATGTATGCCTGTAAAAGCAATACCATTTCCAGTAGATGTAGAAAGATTTACACCAGATAATTCAGAAAAAACTATTGATTGTTTTATATATTTTAAAGCAAGAGAAAAAAAATATCAGCAATATGTCCAGCAGTATTTACAAGAAAAAAATATTTCTTTTGTAAATATTGATTATGGGAAATATAAAGAAGAAGAATATATTGCTATATTAAAAAAAGTAAAGTTTGGAATATGGATTGGATGTCATGAATCACAAGGATTCGCTTTAGAAGAAGCATTATCTATGAATGTTCCATTATTAGTATTTAATGTAAAAACGTTATATGATGAAATAAATCATGAAGATAATCATAGTTATACAGAATGTAATTTTAAAGCAACAAGTATTTCTTATTGGGATGAGCGATGTGGAGAAGTTATTTATACATTAAATATATTAGAAGAAGGTTTAGAAGCAATAAGAAATAAAAGTTATAAACCAAGAGATTTTATATTAGAAACATTATCTCCAAAAGTGTGTTATGAAAGATTATTACAGCAATGCTTCTAACCAAGCATTCCAACTGTCTCTATCAACCATAAGTGTTGTTAGAATCTTCTTTCCAGCAATAACTTTTTCATCACTAGAAATATTCTGTTCATATAATTCTGCCATAAGTCTTTGTAGCTTTTCACCAGAAGTTTCAAAGACTAGCCCATCCAAATAGCCAGATAAAATATTACATAGGCGACTTAGATTACCTTGGGCACACATTCCAACATTATCTTCCATTTCAGATTTTAGAATCTTCTTTAATTCTTCTTTATCTGGAGACCCTTTAATATATTGCCATACACTATTTAATAGTCGTGCGTAAATACCAGCGGGATATTCATAAATAACTTCATCAGCACAATATTTGGAGGTCATCTGCCAAGCTCCTTTTTTAGATAATTTACATTCTAGAATGATTTCACCAATAGTTTTAAGAGTATCAGTGCAGTATTCTGCTGGGACAGGAATCTTTAACACTTTATCAATTGTTGCTTTAGTTTCATTCACAACACGAGTTGTATGAATATTTTGTTTATCATTTGCTAAAACACCAAGTTCACCGAGCACTATATTATTTGGTTGTTGCTGTTGCTGTCGTCGTTGCTGTAGTTGCTCTAGCTGTAGTTGCTCTAGCTGTTGTTGGCGTTGTAGCTGTTCAGCAATAGTGCGTAATTCTGCGTCTAAATCTGCTGGATATGGTACTCTTCTAATATTACGAGTTATATTTATTGTATTAACATCTAAATTATTTTCATTATTTTCATTGAGATGTCTAGCATTTAATGTATCTAATTCATTTTGTTGAAATCTTGTAATGTCAGTTGGAATTGTTTTATAGATATTAAATATTTGATTTGCTCTTCTATTATTATACCATAATAAAGTATTAAAGATGGTTTTAAAATGTGCATTTGCTTGTGTTACTACATATTTTAATTCGTAAGAATGAAAATGAGTCAATTCATCACGTTCAATCTTATGTTTTCCATATCTAGTAATCATATCTTGATGTATTTTACATCTATCTTTATTTTTATAAGATTTATTATTACATCTTTTACCATCTTGTTTAATACCAACACAAATCGGCATTTTTGCACTATGTAAAAGGGTTTAAAAAAATAAAATCAATTTTTTATAAATAGGTTGCAAGAGTTCTTGCTGAAGGATCAGTCGCATCTGGACACCATTTAGGCATCCAGAAATAAGGAATTATATTTGATTTATCACTATAATACTGTTCAAAAATTGTTCTATAATAATACTGTTCTGGAGTAGTAGGTGGAAGATGTGTATATTTTTTTGCACGTGCTTCCCAGTCTTCAGATACTAATGAAGAAACTTTTTCTTGAATAATCTCATACCAAGATTTTTCTAGACTACTTACTCCATCACTAAATGCTTCTTTCTTTCGCCATAATACATCATCTGGCAGAGTTTTATTATCATCAAATGCTAGACGGAGAAAATATTTTTCAGGTCTTCCACCTTTCTTTGGTCTTCGCAGACTAGTAGGTATAGACTTTGCTACTTGAACAAATTGTCTATCTAGAAATGGTGTTCGTGGCTCTAGACCATGACTACTAATACTTCTATCACTTCGCAACACATCAAAATAATGAATATCTTCTAGCAGTCTAGAAGTTTCATGTTCAAATTCAAAGTCATTGGGAGCATTATAAAAATACATATAAGAGCCAAAGATTTCATCACTACCATCGCCATTAAAAACAACTTTACAATCGGTATTTTCTTTAATATATTTACTTACTAACCAATTACCAACAGAAGCTCTAACACTGGTAGTATCATAACTCTCAATATCACGAATAACATCTGGAATAGCATTAAAGAAATCATCTGGTGTAAGAATAATGTCAGTATGATCTGATTTAATAAAATCTGCTACCATTCTAGCGTATTTAGCATCAGTAGATCCTTCCATTCCAATACAGAAAGTTTTTAGTGGGGGTAGCCCTAGGTTTCTAAGATTCTTAGCAACAAGAGAAGCAATTAAACTAGAATCTAATCCGCCACTTAATAAACAAGCCACTGGTCTTTCAGTTAATAACCGTTTTTCAACAGCAGATTCTAACGAATCACGCAATCCTTTTAACCCATATGAAATTTCATTATAATGAGGATTTTTAAGAAAAGGAATTGTAATATATTTTTCAGATTTAACTAATATATTAGAACTATAAACTTGATAAGTTCCTGGCATAAATGGTATTATGGTACTACAAAGAGGATGAAGACCTTTAATTTCGCTACAAAAATATTTTTCATCTCCAATATATAAAGGGCGAACACCATAAGGATCACGACTAATTATGACTAAATTACGTTCTAAATCAATTATTATGAGAGCAAATACACCATCTAATAGTCTAAAAAAGTCGCTAATATTATCTCTAGTTTTATAATAAAGTTCTCCTAGAATCTCACAATCACTATTTGATTTATTTACAATATTATATTCCTTTGCTAAGATAGCCCAGTTATAGATTTCACCATTACACATCCAAATAACTTTATCATTGTAAAACATAGGTTGCATAGCCTCTTCATTAAGACCATTAATAGCAAGACGATTAAACCCGAGTTTTCCAATATTAGGTAAATCTAATATATGTGTGGATTCTGGACCACGTGCTTTTATTTTATTGATATAATGTTTATAGTTTGCAGTACAGAAATCTCCTAAACAAAACCATATTCCACACATTTTTTCCTATAAATAACAATAAATAAGAGTTTAAACCTCTAACTATGATAATAAATAATAAACAAGAAATGACAATGAAATCAATGGCAGATAGAACAAAAGAGTCAATAAATCTTATTAAACAAATAAGAGATTTAGGAATTGCTGAAACAGATCCAACATATTTAGAAATTAAAACGCATCTAAATAATTGGATTAAATCTGAAGACAAACATATACAAGAAATAGATTTAGTATTTCATCGTTATGGGAGAAAAGCGAGACTTACACTCCCTTGGCGTTCCGATAAATTCTGCGAGTTTTTGCTGAAGAAACCCCGTGGTTAAATGTTTTTGCTAATTTTTTCACTAATCGTTTTAATTTATTATTTGCTTTTTGTAAAAAAGCAAGTGTTTTTCCTTGCGTTTTATTTTTTCTAGCGCCACCAGTAAATAAACTACAATTAATATTATTTGTTTTCACAAAGGCTAATAGTTCTTTATGAGAATTTCTAAATGCTTCATTTAATATAACTTTTTGGTCTTTAGATGAAATATTTGATGCTAATCCAATAATTTGCCATACGAGGCTAGGAAAAGGTACTAACATTTTTCCAGAATTCTTTTGACCAATATAATTATCAATAGGATCAGAAACAGTATTAATATTTTTTTCATAATCAAATACTGAATATGCGGCATCTTTACCAAACACAGTAAAAGTAGTGCAAGTAATATAATTACAACGAATTATTAAAGGGTCTTGTGATTCTATACTTGCTGGTTGGGGATATACACCACCTCCTTGAAAATGACTATATGTCCCAGTATGTTGTTCTAAATATGTAAAAATATCAGTAACTCTTTTATTAAAAGTTTCTTTATCTTGTAAGCGAAACGCATCATCTTCAAAAACAATACATAATTGTTTAAACTCTGGATCAGTTTCCATATGTTTTCTCATAATATCAGCATATGTTTTGCCAACTTCAGCCCATCCTCTTCCATTTGTGGATTTCTGGCAAGGCCATCTTATAACATTTAATACTGTATCTTTGAATTCATTTTGCATATGTGTCCATCTTTCGGGGGCTGTTTCTAAATTTATAACGTAAGCGTCCCACTTACGAGCCATCTACTAGTTTAAAATAAAATTATTTGAGTAGGTAGTATGAGTGAACTTAGTAGTGAAGGTGCTCTATACGAGTTAGTAGCACGAGGGAATAAAGACATTTATTTCCAAGCAGATGCTTTAACATCAGTAAGTCCTTTTCGTAATAACTATAAAAGAGTTCCAGCTTTTGTGCATGAACGAAGAAAAATTCCTCCAATCAATAATACAGATTTTAATAAGATTATAGAGTTTGAATTTGAAGTTGCTGGGGATATTTTTACTCATCCGACATTATTAATAGAACTTCCTACGTGGTATCCGAATCAATCATATGGATCTAAAAATATAGAATATAACAAAAGTGTTGTAACAGATTTGAGTGGAAATTCCTATGGATATACAAAAGGAATTGGGTATTTTCTTTTTGAACAAATACAAGTATATCAAGATCAAATTATGATTCAAGAATTCAGTGGTGAGGCGTTATATGCTACAAGATTTACAAGAGGTTCTATTAATTCATCTATCTTAGAAAATACTTTAATTGGATATCATGATGGCTCAGTATTATCAATCAGTCGCAACGGAAAACCAAATATTTTAAGACTTGAACTTCCGTTAATAGGATGTCAGCATATAAATGATGGAGGATTTCCATCATTTGCGGTTCGTTCGCAGAATATCCGTTTACGTTGTAAATTACGTAATTTAGATGATTTAGTAGAATCAAGTGATGGACAAATAAAACCACAACCATGGGGAAGAACCGATATGCAAGTTCAAGTAAATGCTACAACATATATACCTATAAATACTATTGATAGGTATAATATAGGACAGCCAAATATATATTTGGAAACAAGACATATATATGTAGATCCAGATACTCAAAAGGAATTAGTAGGCACATCTATTGAATATCCATTTTCAAGATTATATGAGAATATATTTTATTATAATGATAAAGATTATGCTCCACTTATTCGTGGAGCAACCGCTTCAACAACACGAAGAATTGATGCTGTTCATCCAGCATCAAGAATAGTATTTTTCTTAAGACAAAAATCAGATATATTAGCAAATAGATTATGGAAGATACAATCTGATACATTAGACGGACAGTATTATAATAATGCTTCATTATTAATTGCTTCAAGAGATAGAGAAATATTATTACCTCCGTTAGTATGGAATATATTGACACAACATGCTAAAGAAGATAGATATGGAGGTATTGGGTTATCGGTGATGAATTGGGATTTAGGAGAACAGCGAGGGAAAATTATTCCATATGCGCATCAACCAGAAGGAAGTGTAAATTTTTCAACAGCAGATAGACCAACATTATATTTGGAACTAGAGCAGATTGCTGGAACAAATAAAAATACTGAACTGCGACTTATAGTTGATACATGGGCATCTTATACAACAGAAGATAGAAGAGGTGCTTTGACATATGCTAATTAGATATGGTGGTCACATCTATGACCACTATAAGTATTTTTATCCTCTAGTGCGTCTTCTTTATTTTTTTTAATAGTAGTTAATTTATTATGTAATTCTAAATAATACTCATGTAATTCATTTCTAAATTCTTCAGCACCAACCGCAAAGAAATCATAATATTTACCGTCTGTATGTTTATGCCACATATCAAAGATATTATATAATACTTCAATTTTTATCTCTAGAGCCTTAGTTTCATCCATTTTATAATAATAAAATCTACGATTTTTTTAAATTAATTTTTTAAAAAAATTGAGTTATTTATAGTAGAATGGATTGTATTATTAAAATGCCTTTATTGCCCTCTAGTCCTATTTCAATTGCGTCTAGTGATACTGAAGATATGGTAGATGTAGATAATTTGATTAAATATGTAAATGATTTTATTGATAATCAAGAAGATTATTATTATTCAATTAAATCATATTGTATTGGAAATAATGTAGAATTATATATTCAATATAATGATTCTGTTGTTTCGGCGGGATATCTTGACATTGATAATAAAGTTCATGAGTTTATGCGTAATACAGAAAGAGTGTATAAGATTCATGAAAATATTTGGAAATGGGTAAATGATTATAATGGAGAAGTAGTAATTGGTAAAAAACTAATTGATAGTATATATATTGGTGATAATTATGTTTCTCTATGGAGAGTGTTAGATGATGCGTATGAAGAGGATAATTTAGAAAATGTAGAACCTCTTACTACACATAATAACATGTCTATAATTGTATTACTGGGAATTTGGCTTGTATTTTCATTGCTTCTACTACTTGTAATATTTCTAGGTCTTATGAAATATATTTAAAAAATTGATTTAAACCTTAATTATTTTTTTATTATTATAAAAATGTCTTCGTCATTAAAGGATGATCTTGCTGTATTGATTGGAAAATATGGAATGAGAGATATCCATGAAGCACTTATGAATCGTATCTCAGTAGAGTATAATTATATTAAAAAAATTATGGAACCAAAGGAACCAAAGGAACCAAAGGAACCAAAGGAACCAAAGGAGCCAAAGGAGCCAAAGGAGCCAAAGGAGCCAAAGGAGCCAAAGGAATCTAAGGAGCCAAAGGAGCCAAAGGAATCTAAGGAACCAAAGGAACCAAAGGAACCAAAGGAGCCAAATATAGTAGAAGTTAATAATATAGAAGAATCTGTAGGAAAAGAAAAGAAGTTTAAAGATTCAAAGGAGCAAAAATTATGGCAGAGGGAAATGGAAGAAAAGAAACGAAAAGAAAATGTAGCAAAAGGGATTAATCCAAAGGATCTTCTTACAAAGGAAAATCTTAAACAATGGATTGAAGAAGAAGGTCGCACATATTGTTATATTGCTCGTGAATATACTGGATGTAAGGATTCAGAAGTATCAAACGCAGCAAAGCTATATGATATTGTAAACACACGTAAGAATGTTATGATTACAACAAAGAAATCTTAGGTAGCATCTATAATAATATGATTTTCTGTAATAACATTTTTTCTTCGGTATTGTTTTTTCTTAGGAGGTGGTTGTTCCTCAGAAGATTCTATAGTGTTAGTATCGGTGAGATTTTGAAATAATGTTTGAAATATTGATGTGATTGAATATTTTAAAGCATCTAGATGGCCTTTAATAGAATTATTATTCTTTTGAATAGAATCAATAATAAATTTTGTATGATTATTTAATTCTTTAGCAATATTTGCTATATTATTAATTTGTGTTTGTAAAAGTGGTTTAATAGAATCTACTTTTGTTTGTAGATTAGAATCAGTTTCAATACTACTACATTTAGAATTTAATAATATAGCAATATCAATTAGTGAATCTAATATAGAAAATAGAGTGCTAGGATCATAATTATTAAACTGTTGAATATAAATAAGGAGTTGATTTGATGAAGAAAATTCTGTGTAAAAGAATTCTTGTTTTCCACCAACGATATTTGTATTTAATGAAATGAAAATCCCTAATGGACAGACACTATGAACTTCCATATCACGTTTAAATTTATCAATTTCTTTTTTAGGAATATTATAACTATAATTTTTAATTTCAAATAATGTTTTACATCCACGAATTTCTCCAAATCTATCACAACTTTGAGGAGTTTTAGAAGTATCTTCAATAGTCCATGATGTAAAATTTTCTACTAAAGTATCAAAACTCTGTTCACCAGATTTTCCTTTATTAATTGATACATTTTGAGTGATCGCATTTTTAGTATATTGTTCTAGCGAGGATTGTAATTTATATATTTGTTCTTTATAAATATTTTCTAGACGAATATGTTGAGATTCAAAAGATTGTTTTTGTTGTTGTAGAGCATTATTCAAAGATTTATCAAAATTTTCTTGTGTTCCTTGTTGAAGATTAAGAAAGTTTTGATTTAATACTTGATAGGATTTATTGGATTGTTCTAAATGTGTTTGTAGTTGTTGAAGTTCTTTTTGTAGTTTAGTTATTTCACGATTTTTTGTTTCTTCATATTGATTTCTAAGTTGTTCTAATTGTTGGTTCTTTTTTGTATCCATTTCATGAATTTTTTTATGTAGTATATCTTGAAATTCATGAGAAGTTGCAGATTCACGAAGCGATTTTAGAGCTTCTGAAGCAAGATCTAAAATAGTTTCAAATTCTTGAATGCTACATGTCTGTAAAATAGTTGGAATAACTGCTGTATGTTTCCAACTTGTTATATAATAATCTTGTTCTTTTATTTGTGTTACTAAAGCCATTTTCTATATATTATATGTGTTGTATTTTTAGGCTTTTATATATTCTTTATATAGATGGCAAATAATTCAATAAGTATATTTAAATTCTTAAAAAAATATGATAGGTTAAATCGTAAAATAAATTTTACAAAAGAAATAAAAGGCTTTGTTGATAGTATTGGCGGTGATATTAATGAGAAAAATGCTAGAGGACTTACGGCTTTAATGGAAGAATCAAAGAATGTTAATTTTAACATAGTGCATGCATTATTAAAAAATAATGCAAATCCAAATTTACAAGATGATTCTGGAAAAACTGCTTTAATATATGCTTCCATAAATGGTCAATCTGACAATGTTGAAGAATTACTAGATAATTATGCCGATATTAATATACCAGATAATAATGGAATCACCGCTCTAATGTATGCATGCTCTATGACGACACGTCCATATTTAAAATATGCGGAAACTGTATTTAATCTTATACATGATCCAGATCTTCATATTAATGCCACAGATCGTCAAGGGATGACTGCTTTACATTATTGTGTTAAAGCAGAAAACAATGATATAACTAAAGTAAAAATTTTAGAAATGCTTTTAGAAAAAAAAGCAGATCCATCTATTGATGATAAAAATCATTATGAAAGTCCATTATTTAGTGCTATAAAAAATAATAATGAACAAATAATAAAATTATTATTATTATCTGGTAAAATAGATATAAATTATCAAAATAATTATGGTGTATCTGCTTTACATCAAGCATCTTTAGAAAAAGTAAGTATACTAAAATTAATTTTAGCAAAGAACCCTACTGTAGATATAAGAGATGTATATGGTGAGACACCATTACAGTATATATATGATCCGATATTAGATACTGATGAAAAATTTAAATTGAATCTAAATGCTTTACTTGGGGCTGGTGCTGATATTAATTCTCAAAATGACAAAGGTATGACATTATTAATGAAATCATCTGATGGGGATTATATCAATAGAGTAAAAATTTTATTAACATATCCGCAAATAAATATAAATCTTAAAAATGATAAAGGGGAAACTGCGTATGATATCGCTATAAAAAATGGTAATACAGATATAGCAAATTTATTAAAACCTAAGAGTTCTAAGAAATGGAAAGGTTCTTCTAAAGCGGATATTGAAAAGTATGATGCTTTTTTTGAGGCTCCTACAGAATGGACTACTTGTCCAATCTGTTTAGATTTTGTGGAAAGATCTGATGGATGTATGTTTATTATGGGACATAATTGTGCTAAAACGGGTCATCATTATAATAAAGAATTATATGAGAAATATGCTTTTGAACGTTATGAAGATCATTTTGAAGTAGAATGGTGTACAATTTGTGGAAGAGTTACAGAACATCACAAACATTTTAAATTAGTATCTGCTTCTGCTGATAGAGCACCACTATCAAAGATTGCTTCAAATATTGAAGAACGAATAAATGCTGGTGATAATCAAGTGTTTTTTGATACTGAAAATTGTAAAAAGTTTGGAGGTGGAGGAATAGAAGAAAAAGTAGCAAGATTTAGACGGTTGCGAGAATATGCTTTAGAGTTACAAGATGATATTGATACCAAGTTAGAAGAGGATGCGTTAGATGAATTAATTGAAGAAGTATGGAATGCTCCATTAAGAAGAGAACCAAAAAAGATTAAAAAGATTCTTGAAGAAAAGAAGTTTAATATCTCTTCATCAAACTTTCCAAATATAAGACCAAATATTACAAGAAATAATAATACAAACTATCAAAATATTCCTATGATAGGATTAAGACCAACTATAGTATATATTGGCACATGTATAATTGGTTTAGAAGATGCTGGTGATGCTGAAAATCCTTTATATTTATTCCATCATGATTTGCGAGGTGGAAAAGATCATAAAGATCTTCTTATTTGTAAAAATGATTTAGAAAATGCTATTATAATGAAAAATAAAGAATTTGGAACTGAACGATTTGGAAAATGTTGGGAACCAACTTGTAATGCTATATTATATCCTGGAGAAATAGAGGGACTTATTCCTGACGCCTTATATCAAGATTATAGAAAGAAATTTAATAAGAAAATGGCTAATAATGCTAATAATGCAATTGGAGGTAAGAGAAATAGTAAAACAAGAAAAAATCGTAAACAAAGACAGAAAGGTGGAGATATAGATCACGTTTTACATAAATTAGATGTATCTACTGTTACATGTAATAGAGTATTTAAGAAATAGTAATTTTATTTATCATCCCATTTAATATAGCATTTACTCCTTGAATACTAGCATCATTTTGATTATAACATCTATCAATTTTGGAATATTTACGATTCATTTGTTTTATTATTTCAGGCTTCACTAAATGTGTAATATCAAAGGATTGATTCATGTAGTCACCAAACATTTTAATAGATGTTATTTCATCTCTTAATAATCCAAAACTAAATAATAAAGCAAATCCATCATTTACAGGGCCATCATTTATAATTGTACACCATTGAAGATTTGTAAATATAGGAGTATTAATAGTATACACGATTTTACCAACTATACTTACATCTTTTGTATTATAAGCAGACCAAATATTATATGGTAAATCGTGTTTTATTATAGTAATACTTTCTGTTAAATCAAGTTGTGATAATAAACCATCTTCAACTTTTCTAATTTTTGAAAATGTTTTTCCCATTAAAATATAATAAATAATAAAAATTGATTTTTAAACCACATATATATTATTATAAAATGCTATTTCCTTTTCTACCAGAAGTTATTGAAAATCATATTATAGAATATGCTTCAAATCATCGTGATAAATTTACTCAAGTTCTTAGAGATCTTCTAATGGCAACACATTGCCATGGATGCGGAGATAAATGTCAAGTTTCTCTAATTGGATATAGTAATAGATTTTGTGAAAAAAGATGTTGGTATAGATGGGAGGCCACACGATATATTCAAAATGTTATAGAAGACCCAGATATGGATGAATTTCCACCAATTGATAAAGAAAAAACTCTCTGTCATTTTGGTTCATATGATTGTGAGTGTAATGTTACATTAGCAAATACTAATTATTTTAATAGAATTTGGGCAAATAGTCGCTCTCCTACAAATATATGTTGGCCTATGGGAGATTATATGAGGCATTGTTATAATGAATGTATTAAAAATAGAAATTGTATTGATGTTGGTCGTTAGACTGTGTCATCTTGTAATTCTTCTGGTAAGATTATAATACATTCTTCTGTATCCTCTTTATTACTGAAAGGACTATCATACCCAAAAATTACATAACCTGAAATGGTTAAACCTTGTTAGAGTATGGGATTTTGTCCCATTTTAAATCTTCAAGAATTAAAGAACTACTATCATAATATATTAGTGAAATGGAGGAAGCAGTTTATATTATCTTCCGTGAATGTGGTCAATATACTTCATATAACAAATATGCTGTTCAAGTTTTAAAAAATAGAGAAGATGCTTTAAAAGAATTAGAAAAATATAAATTAAAACTTGAACAATATAAAGGTTATGATGAATCATATTTTATTGAGAAATTTATTATAGGAACTAATTATGATTATGATATTTCATATCCGAATAGAATAGAATAAAATTGATTTAAATCACCGCTATCATATTATATCAGTCATAATGAATTCTAATACTCTTCAAATTAATGAAACATATCCTTGGCTAGAATGGGGGTTGAAAGAACCAACAAGTAAATCAATTGTGAGTGAATTTCCAAAATCTGAATCTAAGAATCTTGTATATTTAAAAACACCAGATGAACAATATCATGCTGTCTATGATAAAACAAGTGTATATATGGATGTATTTGAAAGAACTCCTAATGATAAGAAATATGCTCATTGGAAATATGATACAGTAACACATCTATTTACATTGCGACGAGATGATTATTGTAATGATAAGTTTTATCCAGTATTCTATAAGGTTAATGACACATGGCGATTAATCTTTAACAGAAGAAATAAAGGTATGAGTGTATATGAATTACCGAGTGGTAATGAACTATTTAAACACATCAATCCATCAGAATTTCTTGGACATTTAGTTGAATTGGAAGTTCCTGACTATAAGGGAAGATTTTACTTTGCATTTTCATGGATTTGGGGTAGGCATGAAACTCCTTGTATTATTGATATGGAATCAGTAGCAACTGAAGGTAATTGTGGGAAATTAGTTGTAATACATAAATATTATAATTATATGTATTGTAATGATGACTTTAATGAAAATGAATTGCAAAAATTCTTTGTATCAAAGATTGAAATGAATGAAAAAAGTGTTAATATAACATTTGAATTAAAAGAAGGTTATAGTATTGATTTAACTGATTATGATAGTGATTAAGTAAAAAAATTGATTCAAAAAATAACTATTTTTTTAGTATTAAAATGGCTCTTAATCCTCTTGAAAATGCTCTAAAATATTTTGGTGGAATCGTTACTTTTCCTATTGCTCCATTGTTCGCATTATCTGTAAATCAAAATTATTGTTGTGTTATTAAACGATTTGGTAAAGTAGATCGTGTTATTGATTCTGGACTTAGTTGGGCTCCTCCGTTTTGCGAAGATATACTAGTATTTATTGGAACATCAACACATAAGTTTTCAGGTCTCCATCTAATTGAAAAGAATGGCTCACCAATTATAGTATCTGCTATTCTAAATTATCATATCTCTAATCCTGCCAAGTATGTTGTAGCAGCAGATGCCAAGACCGAAGTTGTAATGAATATGGTAGAAGGTGCTATTCGTGATGGGTGTAAATCAGTAGCACTAATTTCAGATACAGAGAATGATTTGCGAAAGCATTCTGATGTAATTGGTGATGAGATTAAAACAAAAGTTCAAGAACGAGTTCAGAAATATGGAATTAGTATTGATTCTATTAAGATTACTGAAGCGAACTATGCTCCAGAGATTATTCAGCAGATGTTGATGAAACAACAAGCCCAAGCATATATTCAAGCACGTACTCAAGTGGTAGAAGGAGCAGTAGGAATTATTGAAGAAACTATTAAGAAGTTGCCAAATCTTTCAAAGTTCGCTCAAGAAAAAGTTGTTATAAATCTGCTAACAACTCTAACATCAAATAATTCTGTTCAGCCAGTTGTTCAACTACAGTGATCAGTAGTTTAATATAACAATAGATTCATATAAAGATACAAATGTGAATCTATTTGAAAAACTTAAGGCTAAGAGAGTATAAATATAATAGAACAGAATATGACGATGTGCTAATAAGTCAAGAAAAGATTATATGAGACCATTAACACAGTTGATTATATTTAAAAAATTGATTCACGATTAACAATTTTTTTATTATCAAAAATGCCATCTAAGTGGTTTCAATACATTCTGGATAATCCGACTAAACCATGGGATTATAATTTATTATCAGAAAATCAAAATATAACATGGGAAATCGTTC
>Ga0208872_1000187_pt1 | contig 56222 bp, 47 predicted proteins | sample CryBogCBH12Aug08_FD_185508 | JGI IMG/M metagenome (GOLD analysis project Ga0208872, IMG submission 185508) | Freshwater microbial communities from Crystal Bog, Wisconsin, USA - CBH12Aug08 (SPAdes) | ecosystem: Environmental > Aquatic > Freshwater > Lake | place: Crystal Bog, Wisconsin, USA...
CCGGTATCGAGCCCGACCTCGGTCTCGTGAAGTTCAAGAAGTTGGTGGGCGGCGGCAACATGGCCATCGTGAACCAGACGGTGCCGCGCGCGCTGCAGGTGCTCGGCTACTCGCCAGCCGACGTGGACTCGATCATTGCCTACATCGATGAGCACAAGACCATCGTGGGTGCCCCGGCCCTCAAGGCCGAGCACTTGCCGGTGTTCGCATGTTCGATGGGTGACAACACGATCCACTACCTCGGTCACGTGCGCATGATGGGAGCGGTGCAGCCCTTCATTTCGGGTGCGATCTCCAAGACCGTGAACCTTCCGGAGGAAGCGACGATTGAGGACATCGAGGCTCTGCACATGGACGCGTGGAAGTTGGGCGTGAAGGCTGTTGCGATCTACCGTGACAACTGCAAGGTAGCCCAGCCTCTGTCGACGGCGAAGAAGGACGGCGACAACCAGCAGTCCTTCGCCGTCGTGGCTGGTGGAACCGAAGGCACCGAGCTCGCCGAGCGTATTGCGCACCTGGAGGCGGAACTCCTTGCGGCTCGTCACGACCACGTGGTCGTCGGCGCCGTGCGTGAGCGCCTGCCACGCCGTCGCGTGTCCTCGACCTTCGCGTTCCGCGTAGCGGACTGTGAGGGTTACGTCACGGTCGGAGAGTACGAAGACGGTCGTCCGGGTGAAGTCTTCATCAAGGTGTCCAAGCAGGGTTCCACCCTCGCGGGCGTCATGGACGCGTTCTCCATCTCGATCAGCCTCGGCCTCCAACACGGTGTGCCGCTGTCGACGTACGTGCGCAAGTTTGCGAATATGAAGTTCGAGCCGTCCGGCATGACCGATGACGCGGATCTCCGCATTGCGACGTCACTCGTGGACTACATCTTCCGTCGCCTGGCGCTCGACTACTTAAGCCCGAGCGAGCGCGAGGAGTTGGGTGTTCTCTCGACCAGCGAGCGCCTGCAGCCCACGTTGCCGGAGATCGCGGAGCAGGCCACACCCTCTGTGGGCATTGAGCAGACGCCGAAGGCCGTGACCGTGTCGCCGAAGCCGGCGGCTCCTGAGTTGCCGTTGGTGCGCGCCGAGCAGTTGGACGCACCCATGTGCTACTCGTGCGGTAACGCCATGCAGCGAGCGGGTTCCTGCTACGTCTGCTCGAGTTGTGGTGCCACGAGCGGTTGCAGCTGATCGACAACGAAACGGATATCTGACCGACATCACTCGGTGAGAGGTCGCGGAAACGAGTCACGAGAGAGGCGCTGGGGTCGAAGGACTTCCAGCGCCTCTCTCTTTTTCTTCCGAATCGATGGAAAGGTCACGTAGTCGAGTTCCGTTGCCCAGCGTGGGACGGACGTTCTCATCGCGCGCCTTACTGGTCGATCGATGGATACGTTGTTCGAGGTCCACCACCTTCGTCTCGCGACGGCATTACCGTGGCGGCATGAGTTCACCTCGCGTGCCGGGCGGTGCCGTTCACCCTCTCCCTCGCGATCTTCGTGCGGCCTTGCTCGAGCGACCCGTTGCTCTTGCTGCGTGGAAGGACATCACACCACTCGCTCGCAATGAATTCATCTGTTGGGTCGAGGACGCCAAACAAGACGTGACGCGACAACGGAGAATTCGACGGACGAACGAGGAACTCGAAGAGGGAATGCGTCGACCATGCTGTTGGCCGGGGTGCAAGCATCGGGAGCGAACGGGTCGGTGAGAATGACTGGATTAGCGCCGCGAAATACGCCCACCCAACGGAGCAACTTTTCGAGGTGCTTGCTCAACTTTGTCTGCTACATCGTCAACGTACTCGGGGCGTTTGCGGGAGGTGAACATGAATGGCGATGACGACATTGCATCACTAAGTCGTTACGACAAAATGAGTGTTCAAGAGCAATTGGTGGGTGGGCTCCTCGTTTTTCTCGGAGTATTGCTCGTCGCATCGCCACAGGGCACGTGGGTGTCGGTGTCGAAGACCGAGGGGATCGGAGGTGTCATCGCTGCCGGCGCTGGACCATCGGTGTTGACGCTGGCGTGCCTAGGAGTCGTGGTTGCGGTCGCCGGAGTCGTTGCTTTGCAGACACGCCAAGCCATCTCGTTGACGGCACTCGGAGTTTTGAGTCTCTTGGTGGTCTACGTCTCATTCGTGACGAAGGCTAAGGCCGAGGCAATCGCGAAGGAAAGATATCGCGCTCTGGGTGATGGTGTTAATGGACGCTGGACCATTCATACGAATTTCTCAGAGAACGTCACGTGTATCACCGCTGTTGCACTCTTCATCGTGTTTGCCGTTCTCGTCGTTCAACGACAGTCGCGGATACGCCGAGAGGACGAAGCAAAGATTCCTCTGTAGTGGCTCACACTACGCTGTACACCTTCGGTGGGAGTATCTTCACCACCGCGAGGAGGAGAGTCGATGTCATCGCTACACGGACGAAGTCTGCTGCAGGACGCTGATCTCTCGGCAGAGGAATTCGGCCATCTCCTTGATTTGGCGGCCGCATTACGTTCTGAAAAGCGCACCGGTCGCGAACACGCTCGTCTGACCGGCAAAAACATCGCCCTGGTGTTCGAAAAGGCCTCCACGCGAACGCGTTCAGCGTTCGATGTTGCCGCCCACGACCAGGGCGCACACACGACTCTTTTCAGTCCGCAGGACACCCACATTGGTGAGAAGGAATCCGTCGCTGACTATGCGCGCGTGATGGGACGCATGTTCGACGGCATCGAATTTCGCGGAAGTGCGCAGAGCGACGTCGAGGCACTTTCGTCCTATTCCGGCGTACCCGTGTGGAACGGACTCACCGATGAGTGGCACCCGAGTCAAGCGCTCGCGGACCTGTTGACCGTGCGTGATTATTCGGATCGACCATTGTCCGAGGTCACCCTCGCATACTGCGGCGACGCGCGTAACAACGTGGCGAATTCGTTGCTCGTGTCGGGGGCCTTGATGGGCATGGACATACGCCTCGGTGCACCCTCGTCGCTCCAGCCGACTGATGAAGTCCGAGCACTGGCGGATTCATTGTCGTCAGTGTCCGGTGCGCGGATCACCATCACGGATGATGCGGCAGCAGCCGTGCGTGGTGCGGATTTCGTCTACACCGATGTGTGGGTCTCGATGGGGGAGAGCGCCGAAAAGTGGGCAGAGCGAATTGAGTTGTTGCTGCCGTATCAAGTGAACGACTCGTTGATGGCGCAGACGGGCAAGGACGCCAAGTTCCTGCACTGCTTGCCGGCGTTCCACGATCTCGCGACGGGCGTAGGACGAAGGATTTACGAACAGTTCGGTCTCTCCGCTCTGGAAGTCACCCACGACGTCTTCGAATCCTCGGCGTCGGTGGTCTTTGATCAGGCAGAAAACCGCCTACACACGACGAAAGCACTGCTCGTCGCCACTCTCGCTGAGTAGACGAGCGCAATTCCTCGCTGGTCCCTAGGATCAGCATCACAGGGGAGGGGTGCTACGTGACGCCAAGTGAGGCTGCGGCCACGGCGCGAGCACGAGTGGCTATTTTCTTGCGTGGCATCAATGTCGGCGCGTACCACCGCGTCACGATGTCGACTGTGGTTGAAACCCTGCGCGACGCCGACATTGACGTCTCTCGCACCATTCTGCAATCGGGGAACCTCGTGGCGGTCACGGACGCGAGTCCCGCTGACGTGTCCACCAGAGTTCGCGCCGCCTTGTCGTCACGTCTGGGCTTTGATGTGCCGTGTGTCACCTTGGACCGCGAGTCGTTCCTCGTGGCGACCGATTCGCACCCGCTCGCGCAACCGGGCCGCGACGACCGACTTCTCACCGTCGCCTTCAGCGATCCCGTGGTCGATGACGCCGCCTTCGTGCGAGCGGGTCTCGAACACCTCGGACCCGAGCTCGTTCAACGCGGCGCGGCGGTCGTCTACCAGTGGTGCCCGACGGGGGTGTCGAAGGCGGTCGATGTGGTGCGCACGATCGACCGCGTGACGGGCGGCGTCTCGACACTTCGGAACTGGCGCACGCTGCAGCTCGTGCGCGGAGCCATGGTCGCCTAGTGGCGGAGGAACACCGGCGCGCGGTGCGTGCCGGTGTAGGCCTTGACGTGACTCTCGAAGTCAATGAAGAACGTGCCGTCGGGGTCGAAATTGCGTTCGAGTGCCTCGACCGCGACTCGTCGATCGAAGGCGTCGAGTCGCAGAAGAGCCTGCGGGTCGTCCAGGTGTCGTAGGTCGAGTGATCCGCGAGCGTTCTCGACCGCTTCGCGACCGCGTTCGGACCGCACCAGGAGACTCGTCCATCCGTCAGAAGAACCAACCGAGCCCACCGAAATGTCCGCCGAACGCCCGAGGAAATCGGCACACTCGTCGCAGCCCTTCAGCGCCGCCCCGTGGAATTCCTTGATTGGTTCGTCCACCGCAATGGCACCGTCGGCGTATTCCACGATCAAACGACCTCGAATCACGTCAATCTTGGAGACGCGCTCCATATCCACGGTGCGGCGGCGTTCTAATTCGTCCACAATCAGTTTTTCGTAGTTGAACGACTTGGTGCACAACAGAGCCACCGTCAATACGACTGCGTCGACCCGGTGGGCGCCCGTAGGCCACTTACGCAATTGCATGGCGGCGAGACCCTGGACTTCGCACGGTGTGCCGACGGTGGCGATGCGGGGCTTGGCGGGCAGCGAGTAGCGCGAGAGGTCGAGCTCGGCGAGGGCCATGGTTTGGTTGTAGAAGGATCCCGCCGCGGCGCGAACTTCCGCCGCGGTCGTGGCGATGGTGGCAACGCCCTTCCACGACTCGTCAGGATCGCTAGAGGGCTTCGACACCAGGGCGCCGTCGATGGCCCCCGCGTCCAGGAGGGCACAGAGGAGGGCGGAGACCGCTCCTCCGTCCTGAGCCCCGTCAGGGCGTCGACCGGCGCGCACCGCGTAGGCCTCAAGAACTCGACCGAGTCCCGCGCCGGGGTCGGCGCCAGTGATCTTCCAGTAGGGGTCGCCCGGATCCGAACGGGTGAAGGTGTCCTCGGGGGCGAGGACCACCTCTGCGTCGGGTGTCGACGGCGGCCAGGTTGCTTCGTAACGCAAGCCACCGCGGGGACAGAAGTTCCAACACTGGGAGCAGCCCGTGCACATCTTGATGAGTTCGGGCAGATCCGTGTCCTTGTTGATCCCAATCGAGTTCGACGGGCAGACCGCCACGCAGGCGCCACACTGAATGCAGCGGTCCGCGTCAATGACGCCGGCCGCCAGTTCCCAGAACCACGTCTTGCCCGGTGGCTCGGCGATGGTGTTCATCTGTTCGCGAAGTTCGTATTGCTTCATCGAGTCTCTCCCTTGACCACTCGGCGCAAAGCATCGAGTGGCACGCTGCGACTCCAGGTCGTAAAGGACTCGTCGTCGGTTCTCTCGTCGTGGAACGTGGTGACGAGGCGGGTGATCGCACTTTCCAAGTTGCGCGACGGCAGGGCGCCCTCCACCCAATTGAGAAATCCCGCGTCGGGGCCGAGTGTTCCCCCGACGCCGAGGTCGTAAGCCTCATCGAGAGACTCACGGGACCGGTCGATGGCGCCGCGTAGACCAATGTCGGCGATCTGGGGCTGGGCGCACGACGCCGAGCACCCCGACACGTGGATACGCAGCGGCGTGGTGTGCAGAGGGCTCGTGGCGGGAATGTCGCCGAGACGGGCGTCGAGGCGCTGGGCGAGTTTGACGGCGCGCTCCTTGGTCTCCGTGATGGCGTAGCGACAGAATTCGTTGCCCGTGCAGGCCTGAATACCGCGAGTGAACGGACCCGCGTTGGGGCTGTAGCGCTGGATGAGCTCTTCGGCGAGGAGTGCGTCGACGCGGTCATTGGGAACGCCGGTCAAGACGAAATTCTGGTCGACGGTGAAGCGCACCGTGCCGTCGCCGTAGGCGTCCGCCAGTCGAGCGGCCTCGACGAGATCGCGACCGTTCATACGTCCGACGGGTACGACGCAACCCACGTAGGAGAGCCCTTCTTGACGTTGTGGGTGCACGCCCACGTGGTCGCGGCGATAGCCGGTGAGAACGGACTCGCCCGCGGACAATGGTTCAAATCGCAGTCTTGCAATCAATTCGTCGCGAAAGCGCTCGGGTCCGAGTTCCTGGGTGAGATATCGCATACGGGCGAGGCCACGATTTTCGCGGTTGCCGAGTTCGCCGAAGAGTTGCGCGATGGCGCGGGCGAGTTCGACGGCTTGGTCGGGCGTGATGAACATGTCGATGGGCGTGGCCAGACGCTCGCCATCTGACAGTCCGCCACCCACGAGAACGTTGAAACCCGCGATGCCGTCGCGCGTGGCCGGCCAGAGCGCAATATCGTTGATCTCAGCGCGGCAGCAGTTTTCCGTGCAACTGCCGACCGCGATCTTGAACTTGCGTGGCAAATTCGCGTAGGTGCGGTTTCCCGTGAAGAACTCCGAAATCGCCTGCGCCGTGGCGAGGCCGTCGACGTGCTCGTGCGGGTCCACGCCGCTCACCGGACAACTCGTGACATTGCGTGCGCAGTCGCCACAGGCCTGAATGGAGGTCAGACCGACGCGGGCGAAACGTTCCCATATCTTCGGAATCGACGCCATCGTGAGCCAGTGCAACTGAATTGTTTGACGGGTCGTGATGTCGGCGTAGTGATTACCGAAGAGTGGATGATCCGTCGGCCCTTCCGCGAAGGCTTCGGCGGCGAGGCCGACTTCGCGAACTTGGGCGGAGCTCAACACGCCACCGGGAACCTTGATTCGCATCATGAACGCGTCGCCACCCTGGCGCTGCGGGTAGATGCCCACCCACTTGAGCCGCTCAACCTCGCCGGGGACGGCGAACAACGCCTCCGGACCTTTCTTGGCGTAGGTTGAAATGATCGCCTCGGCGACCTCAAAGGGGTGTCGCCGTTGCTTCAGGAGCTCTTGTTCGTTGAGCTTGTGGATCGTCCGGTAGGGGTTCAGGAACGACAGGCCCGCCACCTGCGGCCCGTCGAGACGGAGGCCGTACGGGTCGTCGGCGTCGCGGTGATCGCTCATGAACGGACGTCGAATGTCAAGAAGGGGCGGTGAACCGCTCGTTGGCGCATGTTCCGACTATATATGACTGAATTAGTCGTGATTACAATCGGGTGACAACGATCGGAGTGGTGTGACCCCCAGTGAACTTCCCGCGGTATTGCCCGTCGCGCTGACGCTGCGCGGTCGGACGTGCCTCGTGGTGGGTGGCGGACGGGTCGCGACCGACAAGGTGCGCACGTTGCTCGCGGCCGACGCACGGGTCCACGTGGTCGCGCCCACCGTAACCGAGGAGCTTCGACAACTGGTGAGCGAGCGCGAGGACGTCACGTGGCGCGAAGGCGAGTTCGTGGTCACTGATCTCGACGGGGTTCGCCTCGTCGTGACCGCCACGGCCAATCGGATCGTCGACGACCAGATCTACGCCTCGGCGGACGAGCGCGGGCTCTGGGTGAATTCCGCGGATGATCCGGAGCGTTGTTCCTTTTATCTCACCGGAACCGTGCGTCGCGATCCGGTCGTGGTCGCCATCACGACCGCTGGTGCTTCCCCGGCCATGGCGCGTTACTTACGCGAACGTCTCGACGCATACCTCGAGGTCGAGCTCGGAGACGTCGCGCGCATTCTTTATGACGTCCGGCGTGAGCTTCTCGCCGCCGAGGAAGGCAGCGAGGGGCGTCCGTGGTCGGCCGCCATCACCGACGAACTCTTCGCCCTCGTACGTGACGGACGCCTCGACGATGCGCGCCAGTACGTTCGCGCTCAGGTGGCACCGTGACGGTGTACTTGGTGGGCGCGGGACCGGGCGACCCGGACCTCTTGACCCGCCGCGGAGCGGCCCTGCTCGCTGAGGCCGACGTTGTCATCGTGGATCGTCTGGTGGACTCTCGACTGCTCGACGAAGTGCGAGACGACGCGTTGGTCATCAATGTCGGCAAGCACCCTCGCGACGGGGCGCGTTCGGTCTCGCAGGAGGAGATCAACGAACTCCTCATCACGCACGGACGCACCGCAACGTGCGTGGTTCGTCTGAAGGGTGGCGACCCGTTCGTCTTTGGTCGCGGGGGCGAAGAAGTCATCGCGCTGCGGTCGGCGGGGGTGAGCGTCGAAGTTGTTCCAGGAATCTCGTCCGCTTTCGCCGTGCCCGCCCTCGCCGGAATTCCCGTCACTCATCGCGGTCTCAGCACTTCGGTGACAGTGGTCTCGGGTCACGACGTACGTGATACCAAGCTGTTTGAAGATATCGGTCGCACGTCGGCCACCGTCGTTGTTCTCATGGGCGTCGAAAATCGAGCGTCGATTGCCGCAGCTCTACAACGTGGCGGTCGGTCCGCTGCGACACCGGCCGCCGCTATTGAGTGGGGATCAACGCCGCGGGAACGCACGGTACAGACGACGTTGGGGAAACTCGGCGATATCAGCCTCGCCGCACCCGCGGTACTCATCATTGGTGACGTGGCCGCGTTGGGCGACGAGATGGGGCGTTAGTCCTGATCCCGACGGAATTTCTCGAAGACGTCGAGTAATCCATCGAGCACGTCGGACGGCACGTCCTCAGGAGTGAGAGTCGAGGCGCTCGCGACGGTGACGCGCAACTGATCGAGGTACGCAGTGCAGGCGGGGCAACCCGCGAGGTGGTGTTCCAAACGGCGACGTTCCCGCCACCCGAGTCCACCGTCGAGGTACGTACTGATCAACGCGACGGCGTCGAGGCAGCGGATGTTCTTCGTTAGCGCCATCACTCACCTCCTCGCACGGTTGACTCTACGGCGTCGCGTACCTTGGACCGACCGCGATGCAAGATAACTCGCACGTTGGCGACGCTCAGGTCCAAGAGGTCGGCGACCTCCTCGGTAGATAGTCCCTCAACGTCGCGAAGCGTTACGACCGCCTGTTGCGGCTCGGGCAGCTCGCTGATCGCGGCGCGAACGGCGGCCAGCAGTGGCGCGGAACTGAGGCGACCGTCGATGACGTCGGTAAACGGCGCGGGGGCCTCGCGCCACATCCCGCGCTCGTCGAAACGTTGCGCCTGACGCGGGTCGACGGGATCGGTCGGTATTTGTCGGTGTTCACGTGTGCCCGTCTTTCGGGCTCGATTGACGAGAATACGAAGCAGCCACGTCTTAAAGGACGAACGACCTTCGAATGTTGCCGCACCTTTCATGACCGCGATCCAGGTGTCTTGCGCCACGTCTTCGGCGGTGGCGGCGGATCCCACGTAGTAACGAGCGACCTTGACGAGGGTGGGGTGGTACCGCACGACTAATTCCCGAAAGGCGCTCGCGTCGCCGGCGACGACTCGTTGAAGCAGTGCCGCGTCGTCCATGACTAGGAAGCGTACTGACCTCTGCGCTCGTGTGTAACGCGATTGGGAGTGGCGGAACTGTAGTGCGGCACCTTCGCCACTACCAAGGAGATTGCAATGAAACTCACATCATCCCTGCGGACGCTCGCGGCGAGCGCGATGCTCTTCGCCGTGGGCACCGCCGGCGTCAGTGTCGCCGGCGCGACGACGACCCCCGTTGTCCCGCCCACGCACGCGCTCTTCGTCGAGACCGACGCCACGGCCGGTAATCAAATTCTGACCTACCTGCGCGCCAGTGACGGCACCGTGAACTTCGCGGGTTCCTACGCCACCGGCGGACTCGGTGGCGTCGCCGCGGGAGCAACGGCCGACCCCCTCGCCTCGCAGGGTGGACTTCTACTCACCCGATCGGGCACGCGCCTCGTCGCGACGAACGCCGGCTCCAACACGTTGTCCGTGTTTGCGGTGACGGGTACCTCGCTCCAGCTCGTGCAGAAGATTTCCTCGCAGGGTTTCTTCCCCAACTCGCTCGCCGCGTACGGTGACCTCGTCACCGTGCTGAACGCTGGTGGCAACGGGAATGTGGTGTCGTACCACTGGGTAAATGGCCTCCTCGTGCCGTTGACGGGACAGGTACGTACCTTGGCTCTCGGCAACACGAATCCTCCGAACTTCGTGGCCGGACCGGGTGAAGTGAGCTACTCCCCGAACGGGAAGTTCCTGATCGTCGCCGACAAGCACTCGACCAACAACTTCACGGTCTTCACGGTCTCGAGTGCGGGCGCTCTCGGCGCTACCGCGGTCACGACGGCCGCTCAGAACGCCGTGCCGTTCGCGTTCGTGTTCTCGCCCAGTGGCGCCATCGTGGCGGCCGAGGCGTCGAACAGCTCGGTGAGCTCGTACTCCCTCACGAACACCGGTGCCCTGACCGCACTCGGCACGGCCAGCGACGGCGCGAAGGCCCTGTGCTGGATCGCCTCCGCGCGCGGTTACTACTTCGGTTCCAACGCGGGAAGTGCGACGTTGAGTTCCTTCACCGTGGCGGCTAACGGCACCGTGTCGCTAGTGAATGCGACCGCGGCGTCGACGCACGCGGGTACGACCGATGAGGTCACCTCCGCTGACGGCCACTTCCTGTACGTCGAAAGCGGCGGCGCGGGTGCGCTCGACGTCTTCGCCGTCTCGAGCACGGGTGTGCTCAGCCCGGTCGAAACGCTGTGGAACCTGCCGGCGGCGAGTGAGGGTCTGGCGATCAGCTAATCCCCTCGCGGTTCACCAGTGCGCGGACGCTCGATGATCGGGCGTCCGCGCACTGCGTTACGCGTCGAGTTCTTCGGGGAGCAGTCCGTCCTCGAGGGGCGTGAGATGGTGACGCAGTCGGGTGGCGAGCAGCGAGCCCACGAGCGCACCGCCGCCCACGAACATCGGCCAGAAGCGACCGAGGGACGTCGCGAGAAACAGGGCCGCGATCAAGGGGGCGACAAAGCCCGAAATCGTCCAGGTGAACCCGAAGGCGGCGTTGTACCTGCCACGCAGGTGCTCGGGCGCAATCTGATTGACCAATGCGGGCGCCACGGGACTCCAGAGGGTTTCGCCAATCGCAAAGACGACCTGGGCGGCGCACAACAAGACGAGGGCGAACCACGCCGGCACGTGCAGAGTAAAGGTGACGAAGACCCACGACAGAGCCCAGAGAATTCCCACGAGGCTCATCACTCGAGCCCGACTCTTGCCCTGGATGCGACCCAGAACAAAGAGTTGCGCGAGAACGATGGTGAGCGTATTAAAGAAGAAGACAATGCCAATGCTCTTGATCGTGAGCTTGGTGTAGGTCACCACGAATAATGAGAATCCGGCCTCGAGCGATCCGTATCCGCAGATCAACATGAAGAGTGCCGCCAGCACGAAGTTGCGCAGTCGCCGGTCACCGAGGACTTCGCCCCAGCCTCCCTTCGCGCTGACGGGTTCTTCCTCTGCGGCTTCGACCTCGGCTTCGTCGAGGGCTTCACGCACGGGTCCACCGTGACGCCAGAGTGTCGCGTAGATGATGCCCGTGAGCGCCGTGAGCGTGGCGGTGCCGAGGTAGAGGTGAGTGAAAGTGAGCGGGTTGTGCCGGTCGACGACCGATGACGAGACGAGGGCACCCGCACCGATGCCGAGATTGAGCAACATGAAATTGAATCCAAAGGCTCGTTGTCGGTGCTCGGGACCAATGAGTCGAGCCAACATCGTCGAGAGGGGACTCCAGCTCCCGGAGCCACCGATCGTGAGAATGGCCGACACCACGACGAAAGCCCACGCCGAACACGTGTAGGCGTAGCAGTACAGGCCAATGGTCATCAGAATGACCGAAACAAGCGTCACCTTGATGGGACCGACCTTGTCGGTCAACGTCCCGATCACCGGGGTGAGGGCCAGCCCCAATAGGGCATTCATGCTCAAGAGGAAGGTCGCGAAGAAGATCGAGTGGTGGCGTATGAGGTGGACGTAGATGATGTTGAGCGAGATGATGAGCCCCGTGCCCAAAGCACTCAACATCGTCGCGCCGTAGAAACGACGAACGGGACCGACCACGAGGACGCGGAAATCGGAGGGAAGCAGGGCTTCGAGCATGAGAGGGAGCCTTTTAGAGATTGCGTCGGTAGCGGCCACCGACGTCGAAGAGTGTGTCGGTGATTTGACCAAGCGAGCAGCACCGGACGGCGTCCATGAGGACGGCAAAGGTGTTGGTGCCGCTCAGGGCGGCATCTCGAAGTCGCGCGAGCGCGTCGGTGGCTTCACTGGCGTGACGGATGTGAAATCCTTCGAGGCGCTGGAGGCACCCCGCTTTTTCTTCGTCCGTCGAACGAGCTAATTCCATGGGGCCTGTCGGTGCCGACGAAACCTCGCCCAAGAAGGTATTGACCCCAATGATCGGGAGAGAACCGTCGTGCTTGCGCTGCTCGTATAACAAGCTCTCATCTTGAATGCGCCCGCGCTGATAGCCGAGCTCCATCGCACCGAGCACGCCGCCACGGTCGTTGAGGGCGTCGAGTTCTTGAAGAACGAGATCTTCGACGAGGTCCGTGAGTTCTTCAACGATAAATGAGCCCTGGAGGGGATTGGCGACCTGAGCGAGTCCCCACTCGCGATTGATAATCAACTGGATGGCCATCGCACGACGGACCGACTCATTGGTGGGGGTGGTGACGGCTTCGTCAAAGGCGTTGGTGTGGAGGGAGTTCGTGCGGTCGTAGATCGCGCACAGCGCCTGCAAGGTCGTGCGGATGTCGTTGAAACTCATCTCTTGCGCGTGCAAACTACGTCCGGACGTCTGCACGTGGTACTTCAACTTTTGGCTGCGCTCGTTGGCGCCGTAGCGCTCGCGCATGGCGATGGCCCACACGCGGCGAGCGACTCGACCAAGGACCGTGTACTCGACGTCCATGCCGTTGGAGAAGAAGAACGACAGTGACGGCGCGATCTGGTCGATGCTGAGACCGCGGGCCAACCACGACTCCACGTAGGTAAATCCGTTGGCGAGCGTGAAGGCGAGTTGCGTGATGGGGTTCGCCCCCGCTTCGGCAATGTGGTAGCCCGATACGGAGACCGAATAGAAGCGGCGGACATCATTTTCGACGAAGTACTCCTGCACGTCGCTCATCATGCGCAAGGCGAAGTCGGTCGAGAGTATGCAGGTGTTTTGACCCTGGTCTTCCTTCAGGATGTCCGCCTGCACGGTGCCGCGAACGTGCGATAAGGCGTGCCGTCGCACGGCCTCACGTTCCTCGGCGTTTGGTTCCCGCCCTTCTCGGTCCACGAAATGTGCAATCTGTTGATCGATGGCCACGTTTAGGAACATGGCGAGAATGGCCGGGGCGGGACCGTTGATCGTCATGGAGACCGACGTCGAAGGAGAGCACAGGTCGAATCCGCCGTAGAGAGTCCGTAGGTCGTCGATCGTGGCAATCGATACGCCGGCGTTGCCGACCTTGCCGTAGATGTCGGGGCGACGGGCGGGATCGAATCCGTAGAGCGTCACGGAGTCAAAGGCGGTGGAGAGCCGCGTGGACGGTTGACCACTCGCGAGGAGGTGGAATCGACGATTGGTGCGCGCGGCGTCGCCCTCACCGGCGAACATCCGCGTGGGCTCCTCGTCATCCCGGGTTAACGCAAAGACACCCCCGGTGAAGGGAAAAGAGCCCGGTAGGTTTTCTCGCCGCAGGAAACGTACGAGCACTCCGGGGTCAGTATCGTCCGGCAGCGCCACTCTCGGCACGACCGTTCCGGATAGCGAGGTCCTGGTGAGGTTCTGGCGGACGCCGTCGATGATGGCTTCCTCTCCCCGCCAGATCGAGCGGCGTGTGGGCCATTCAGCGAGTTCGGCTCGTTGTTCGGCTGGGACGTCGTTCCAGACTTCTTCCGCTCGTTGCGCGACAACGACGGCGACGCTCGGGTCACCGTCAAGGAGAGTGGCACTTCTTTCCAGGGCGTCGGCTGCACGCACTGCGCGCACGATCTCATCGGTCGCGTGGTGGTATTGGCGAATGGTGGCGGCGATGTCACCGAGATACCGCACGCGCTCGGGTGGAATGATGACGTTCACGCCGGATGACTGGCGAACGCCGGGATCAACCAGCCTGCCGCCAGTCGCGACGAAACCCTTTTCGGCCAGCTGCCGTCGCAATTCGCAGTACAACGCGGTCACGCCGTCGTCGTTGAATCGCGCCGCCACCGTGCCGAAGGCGGGCAGAGTTTCGAGTTCTGAGGGCGACACTTTGAAACGTCGGGCCAAGAGTCGACGTACGTCACGCAACGCTTCACTCGCGCCGCGACGCTCGAACTTGTTGATGGCCACCACGTCGGCGACGTCCAGCATCTCGATCTTTTCGAGTTGGCTGGACGCACCATATTCCGGGGTCATCACGTACAAACTCAGATCGGCTAGGTCTTCGACGCCCCCGTCGCCTTGTCCGATGCCCGGAGTCTCAAGAATGATGAGATCAGCGCCGTACAGTCGCACGGCCCGCACCACGTCCCCGAGTGACTCGGGAAGACCTCCAGAGGCCCCACGAGCGGCCAACGACCTAAAGAGCACGCTCGGTGCATCGAGTGCGTTCATACGTATGCGGTCGCCGAGTAGCGCACCACCGCTTCGTCGCCGCGACGGGTCGACGGCGATGATGGCGATGGACACGTCGTCGTGGAAATCGAGACGGAAGCGTCGCACAATTTCGTCGGTGAGCGACGACTTGCCCGATCCACCGGTGCCGGTCACGCCCAGTACGGGCGCGTGCATCGAGTCGGTCGTGTCCCGCAATGTCGCGAGGATCTCGGAGCTGATCGTTTCGTCCCGCAGTCCGGTAATGAAGCGAGCGAGCGCGTCCCGGTCACCCTTCTTGACGTCGGTCAATGTTCCCGGTTGGCGCACTCGACGTGCGGCAATGTCCACCAACATCTGTGCCATGCCGTCGAGTCCGAGACGGGCGCCATCGGAAGGCGAAAAGATCTTGGCGACGCCGTAGGACTCGAGACGGGCGATCTCCTCGTCCACGATCACGCCGCCGCCGCCGCCCACTACCTGCACGTCACCGTGACCGCGGCGTCGAAGTTCGTCGACGAGGTAGGTGAAGAATTCAATATGCCCACCCTGGTAGGACGAGACTGCGACGGCGTCCGCATCTTCATCCACCACCGCGTCGACAATTTCCGCCACGGATCGGTTGTGCCCGAGGTGAACGACTTCGCAGCCTGCGTTATGCAGGAGTCGTCGAATCATGTTGATGGACGCGTCGTGGCCGTCAAAGAGTGCGGTGGCCGTGACGTAGCGTCGCGGAACGGTCGCGCCGTTGCGAGATTCCATTCTCCAAGGGTACGCGCAGAGTCCTCGTTACGCTGAGCGAATGCAGCAGTACCGCATCAACCCGATGGTTGACGAGGACTTCGCGTCGTGGTTCGCGGTCTACCAACGTTCCGAACGAGCTCGTGACGACGAGAACTCCAGTGGGTGGCACCCTGACGAGATTCGAGCGCGAGCAATGGACGACGGGGGACCTGACGTGACACACCTGCTCGCCTTCGGTGATCCGGGGGCGGCTCCCGTGTCGGTCGCGAAGGTCGAGGAGACGCGTAGTGACCCGACGCCGTGGTGGAGGACGGAACTGCACGTCGATCCCCTTCTTCGTGGTCGAGGATTCGGTTCCGCGCATCTCGCCGAGTTAGAGACGTACGTTCGCACCCGCGGGCGTCGCGAGATTGTCGTCGCCGTCATTGAGGGGGCCAACGAAGTCGGACGGTCACCCAATCGAACCTTCGCGCCGCGGCACGGGTACATCTTGGGCGACGAGTCGGCGCGGCGGGATCTCGCCTGGCCCTATCCGCCCGAGCGCCGTGACGAGTTGCTCGCGCGGTGGCGGCCCCTCGCTCGGGACTACGAAATCCTCACGTGGACGACGGCGACGCCCGAGCGTTGGCTCTCGGACCGCGCTCGTATGTCAGCGGTGATGCCGAGCGAAGCTCCCTACGCGGACCTCGAACCATTGAGTGAAGAATGGGACGCGGATCGTGTCCGGCGTTTTGAGGAGCGGGTGGCGTCTATGGGACGCGAACTGCTGGTCGCAGCCGCTCGACACGTGCCGAGTGATTCGCTCGTGGCGTTCAGTGAACTCACCGTGTCGCGGGAATCACCGGACACGGCGTACCAATGGGACACGCTCGTCCTGCGCTCTCATCGTGGTCATAGGTTGGGCGGTCTCATGAAGCTCGCCACGATGGAGCTACTCGACCACACGGGGCTGGCGGTGCGAAGAATCTCGACGTTCAATTCGCTACTGAACACGCCCATGATTCGCGTGAATGAGGAACTGGGTGCACGACTCGCCGGGGCGAATCTCTTATGGCGGAAGACCTTGTCGGTGAAATAGTGCCGAAAAGCACAACCGCCCGGGGCATTGCCCCGGGCGGTTGTGAGGAAATCTTGAGAAACTACGACTGCGGCTTGTTGGCCACGCTACGGATGTAGTCCTCCATAGCCTTCTGCTGCGCGATCGCAGCCTGCGCCTGACGCTCGTGCATCTTTCCACCGCGAGCAATCAGGTAGACGAACACACCAAGGAACGGCAGGAAGATGATGAAAATCATCCACAGCGCCTTGAGGCCTCCACTGAGGTCATGGCTACGGAATACGTCAACGATGATCTGGAAAACCAACATGATCCAGAAAACGAAGATCACGAACCAGAGCATGGTCAAAACAAGGTCGAGCAGTGGGTAACTCGAAGCAAACATGGGTGATGTCCTTTCGGCAATGAGCGGCATTGCTCGGGGTAAGGATAGTGGTCACTGTACGGAAAGTCGCGGATTGTCCCTACGTCGCTAGTTCATTTGCGAGCGCAATAGGTGCAGAGTGTCCGAAAGGACTGCCTCGTCGCCCTCGATACTGAAGTGTTTGTGCCGATGTCGACGGCCTCGTAGGCACTCCACGTGGCGCGTCGGCACACCGAACGCGGCGGCCAACGCTTCCCGGACGGCTTCGTTCGCAGCCCCATCGACTGCCCTCTCGCGTACTCGTACGACGAGAGCTCCGCTGTAGAGACCTCCCACTCGAGCCACTTTCGATCCCGGGTGGACGTGCACGTCAAAGCGAATCAACGAGCGAAGTCCCAACTCTGACCACTTTCGTACTGGTGCAGGACGTTCTTCGCGATCAGAATCTTGTGCACCTCGTCGGGACCATCGGCCAAGCGCAGCGTGCGCGCACCGAGATACATCGCGGCAAGGGGTAGGTCGTTGGACACGCCCGCGGCCCCCCAGACTTGGATGGCCCGGTCGGCCACGCGAGAGAACGCGGCGGGGACGTAGACCTTGAGGGCCGAGATCTCGGTGCGGGCTCTCGGGTCACCTCGGTCAATCATCTCGGCGGCACGAATCGTGAGAAGGCGTGACGTTTGTAGGTCGATATACGAGTCCGCGATGAAGCCCTGAATGAACTGCTTGTCCTTTAAGAGTCCGCCGTGCACTTCTCGGGTGAGCGAACGTTCGACCATGAGGTCAAAGGCACGCCACATCTGCCCGACGGAGTTCATGCAGTGGAACACCCGGCCCGCCCCCAACCGGTCCTGGGCCGCTTCGTGTCCTTGACCTACTCGGCCGAGCACATTCTCCGCGGGAACGCGCACGTCGTTATAGATGACCTCGCAGTGATCCGACGTGGGGTGACCCCAGATACCGATGCCGCGGACGATCTCAACTCCGGGAGTGTTCGTGGGCACGATGATCTGTGACATCGATCCGCTCCGTCCACCCTCGGACGTCGAGTCTTCGACGCGACACATCACGATGAAGAAATCGGCCTCGATGCCGTTCGAGGTGAACCATTTGTGGCCATTGATGACGTACTCGTCGCCGTCGCGACGGGCCGTGGTCTTAATGGACCGTGGGTCGGAGCCGGCGTTATCAGGCTCGGTCATCGAGTAACCCGACTCCATGGTTCCCTCGATGGTCGGTAGGAGCCACTTGCGCTTCTGCTCCTCGGTGCCGTATTTCACCAAGATCTTCTGATTGCCACTATTCGGGGCCACGACACCGAAGAGGGACGCTGCACCGAGGGCGTAGGCGAGAATTTCGTTCATATACGCGTGAGCGAGGAAGTCGAGGCCCATCCCGCCGTACTCCTGGGGAAGATGTGGCGCCCACAGTCCCGCGGCCTTCACCTTGGCCTTCACCTCGGCGCGAAGAGCCTTGGCGTGCGCTCGCTCGTCCTCGGTGACGGCGCGACCTCGACGGACGGCGAAGAGCTGGTCTTCGCGCGGGAGAATTTCGTTGTTGATGAGTTCCGCGGTTCGCAAGCGCACGTCATTGACGTGATCGGGAAGACCGGGGATGGCGGTGACGTTGATCGGCATGACCTAGTTCTAGCAATTCCCATGGTTTCGCGATGCCAACGTAACTGCGTAAGATTCGCCCGTTAGATCCGGGAGGACAGCGTGACAATCAGTATCGATGAAGCCATTGCCGCCGTGGGCGCGCCTGGTCAGCCTTTCGAAGTTGAGGAAGTGACCGTCAACGGCGCAACGTTCCGCCAATTCAAGAATGCCCCGCCCACGTTGCGTCAGTTCTTCGATGGTGCGCGTACGAGTCAAGAAACCTTCCTTGTCTACGAAGACGAAGAGTGGAGTTTCGCTCGCGTCATGGAGGAAGCGGACGCCCTTGGTTACGCCTTGGTGCACACCTTCAACATCAAAAAGGGTGACCGCGTCGGCATCGCGATGCGCAATTTGCCGGAGTGGATCGTCTCCTTCGCGGCGATCCTGTCGATTGGTGCGATCTCCGTCTCGTTAAACGCGTGGTGGACGGAAGACGAAATGGATTACGCCATCAACGACGCCGGTTTGAGCCTGCTGATTGCCGACGCCGAGCGCGTCACGCGGTCACACGCCCCATGCGCACGTGCCGGTGTGCCGATTCTTGGTGTTCGTTTGGATGATCTACAGCCCCTGCAGCCCCATGTGCACAATTGGCACGAAGTGCTCGTGCGCGGCGTTCCGATGCCCGAGGTCGAGGTCGGCCCGGACGACGACGGGACCATCTTGTACACCTCGGGGACGACGGGATTTCCGAAGGGCGCGGTGTCCACGCACCGAGCCATCACGAACGCGATCATGGCCTTTGCGTCCAACGCCAGCCTTCAAGCGTTCCGACGTGGACCGGGGGAGAGCGGTGGCGGAAATCCTCCGTGTTTCATCTTGATCGTGCCGTTGTTCCACGTCACCGGATGTATTCCCGTGATGATGTCGTGCTTCTCGTGGCACTTCAAGCTCGTGATGATGTACCGCTGGGACCCCGAGCGTGCCTTGCAGCTCATTGAACGAGAGAAGGTCACTAACTTCGTTGGCGTCCCGACGCAGTCGTGGGACATGTTGGAGAACCCCAACTTCTCAAAGTACGACACGAGTTCATTAACGGCGGTGGGTGGTGGCGGCGCTCCCGCACCGCCGAAGTTGGTCGCGCGCGTCGAAAGTTCCTTCCGCCAAGGACGCCCCAATATCGGATACGGCATGACCGAGACGAACGCGTATGGTCCCGGTAACTACGGCGACGACTACGTCAGCCACCCCACGTCGACGGGTCGTACCCCCACCATTGTCATGGACTTCGAAATCCGAGACGACGATGGCAACGTGCTGCCCCGAGGCGAGCGTGGAGAGATTTGGATGAAGTCACCCACGTTGATTCGTGGCTATTGGAACAAGCCCGAAGCCACAGCGGAAACCATCCAGAACGGTTGGCTGCGTAGTGGTGACGTCGGCCGGATCGACGACGAAGGTTTCTTGTACATCGAGGACCGCGCGAAAGACATGGTGTTGCGTGCGGGTGAGAACGTGTACTCGGCCGAGGTGGAAGCCGCCATCTACGACCACCCCGCCGTGCACGAGGCCGCCGTCTTCGGCGTCCCGCACGAGCGTCTGGGCGAAGAGGTCGCCTGTGTCGTCATGCTCAAGGTCGGCCACACGATGACCGAAGACGAACTCCGCAACCACGTGGGTGCACACCTCGCCGCGTTCAAGGTGCCGACCCGCGTGGCGTTCACGCACGAGCCGCTGCCTCGCAATCCGGCGGGCAAGTTTCTCAAGCGCGAACTGCGAGTGTCGTACTTCAACTAGTCGTCGCGCACGACGCGCCGGACGTAGTCGGCCACGAGAAGATCGTCGAGTTCGCTGATCTTTTTCCACTCGGCACGGTCTGTCGTGCCGTCGCGTTCATCGGTGAGTTCACCGTCGGTGACGTCGACGTCAAAAATGATGCGCAGAGCGTGCATCTCCTCGCCAGAACTGCGGGTCCAGGTGTCGGAAATGATTTCTCGCAGCCGAGGATTGGTGGCGCGAAGTCCGGTCTCTTCACTAATTTCACGAATGACGGCCTCTTCGGGAGATTCCCCGAAATCGATACCGCCACCGGGTAGCCACCACAACCCCTGCACGCGGGTGAGAGCCGACGCCCGAACGAGCAAGATCTCGTCGTTGCGACGAATAATTCCGTAGGCGCGAGCGGTCGGACCGAGGCGAATGGGTGTCGGATCAGCCACTGGTCGGCTCTCGTTGCTCCAGGAATCGGTCTCGACACCCATGGCCGCAGAAGTAGTGCGTCACGCCGTCGCGCACCTCACTCGCAGCGGCCGTCTCGGGCTCGACGCTCATGCCGCAGATCGGGTCGACGTGAAGAGTGTCAACGCCCTCTTCCACGAATCGGTCTCGGCACCCCAGGCCGCAGAAGTAGTGCGTCACGCCGTCGCGCACCTCACTCGCAGCGGCCGTCTCGGGCTCGACGCTCATGCCGCAGATCGGGTCGACGTGGTGAGCTTTCTGGTCCACACCTCCTTGGTCCGCCGACACGAAGGAAGCGGGGTCCTTCGAAAAGCGTTCTTCGCAACGCGGGGAGCAAAAGTAGTACGGGGTTCCCTCGTGGGTCACACGAGCGGCCGCGGTGCGACGCTCCACCTGCATGCCGCAGACAGGGTCAATCGAGGTCGTGTCGTCGTGCGTGTCCCGTCGCGCGAGCCACACAATGACTCCGAGAACGGCGACGGCGACGATATTCGCTATCAAGGTGGCGCCCATCGGAAAGTCGCCTTGGGCGGCGGGCAGGGCGTGGCGCTCGGGAATGGCGTGCGCGGCACGGAAAATCAGTTCGGTCAGGAGGCCTGCGGCACTCATCACGACCCAGAACGAGAAGAATAACTTCCACGTGGCCCGTGGTCCGTAGAAGCGTCGATAAATGAGCAACAGCGGCAGGGTCACGAGATCCGCGAAGACGAAGGCAATGACGCCACCGAAGGCAATACCTCCACTCCAGAGGGCGGCCGCCAAAGGAATATTGCCCACCGAACACACAAAGGAGAGGACCGCGATCGGTATCGCCACGATCACGTTTTCAATCAACGTCCACGGTCCGTGGCCAGTCACGAAGATGGCTCGCCACCACGACGCGGGTACGTGGACCGCGAGGAATCCAGCGACGAGGAAACCGAAGAAGAGTTCTTTGCGGAGCATCGAGAGATCTCCCATCGTGAACCGAGACGACCGAGACCATTCGTCCATAGAGCGCAGGCGCACCCGCAAGCTCGGTCGGTCGTTGTCGTCGATCTCGTTCCCGACGACGATCTGTTGGCGCAACTCGTTCTCTTGGTCGTGAGAAAAGACGCGTGGGAGTAAGTAGCGCAGCATCACGATCATGAGGGCACCACCCACAAATTCGGCCACCAGGAATTGCCATCCGAGCAGGACCCATAGCACGATGCCGAGTTCGATCACCAAGTTGGTGGAGGCGATCATGAAGATCATGGAATTGGTCCACGTGGCCCCTCGGCCGAAGATTGCTCGGGCCATCGCGCTGGCGGCGTAACTACACGACGACGAGAGGATGCCGAGCACGCTCGCGCGCGTGGCGCCGCGGCCGCCATCAGTGCCGAGGGAGGAACGTAAACCGTCGCGTCGGAGAAATCCCTGGACCCATCCCGAGAGGCCGAAACCCAGTACGAGCGGCCACCACGTCATCCAGACCATCGCCCCAGCGCCACGGAGCCCTTCGCCGATCCATCCGAACAGCGAATGGGACGAGGCGATCACGAAGATCAGCGAGTTCGAGGGAAGCCGAGGTCAATCTGGCTTTCCGACGGCTGCGGCCAGCGCGTGGTGATCACCTTGGCGTGGGTGTAGAAGGTGAAGCCTTCGGGCCCGTAGATGTGGGAGTGGCCGAATAGTGAGTTCTTCCACCCGCCGAAGGAATAGCTCGCGACCGGAACCGGAATCGGCACGTTGACGCCAATCATGCCGACCGTGACGTCTCGACTGAAGAGTCGTGCCGCGTTGCCGTCGCGCGTAAAAATGGCGACGCCATTGCCGAAGGGGTTGGCGTTGATGAGGGTGACGGCCTCGTCGTAGCTGGCGACGCGGACAACCGACAGAACGGGTCCGAAGATCTCGTCGTCGTAGGCCGGCGTGCCCGGTCGCACGTGGTCGATCAAGCAGGGACCGATGAAGAAGCCGTCCCGCTCCGCGAGAGCGGTCCCGTCGCGCACGACCGTCGCACCGTGGGCCGACGCACCCGTGACGTAACTGGCGACCCGGTCGCGGTGCTCCCGGGTGATCAGTGGTCCAAAGTCACTGGAGGCGTCGTGACCGGGACCGACCGTCAATCGGTCGGTGCGTTCCGCAATGCGACGAACCAATTCGTCCGCGATCGCCTCGTGCGCGACGACGACACTGATCGCCATGCAGCGCTCACCCGCTGAGCCGTACCCCGCGTTGATGGCGGCGTCGGCGGCCACGTCGAGATCGGCGTCGGGGAGAACGAGCATGTGATTCTTGGCGCCGCCGAGTGCCTGCACCCGCTTGCCGGCTCCGGTACCGGTTTCGTAGACGAACTTCGCTACGGGCGTTGATCCCACGAAGCTGATGGCGTCGACCTCGGGGTGAACGAGAAGGCGGCGAACGGTGTCGGCGTTCCCGTGGATGACGTTAAAGACGCCGTCGGGCAGGCCCGCCTTCTGCAACAACTCCGCGAGCAGGACGCTGCCCGACGGGTCGCGCTCGGATGGCTTGAGGATCACGGCGTTCCCGCTGGCGATGGCGTTCGCCGTCATCCACAGGGGCACCATGACCGGGAAGTTGAACGGTGTAATGGCGGCCACCACACCCACGGGTTCGCGTACGGAGTGGACGTCGACGCCGTCAGCGACCTGGTGGGAGAACTCTCCCTTGAGGTGATCGGCCAGTCCGCAGGCGTACTCCACGTTCTCGAGACCGCGCGCGAGTTCTCCGAGGGCGTCGGGGGTTGTCTTGCCGTGTTCAGCAGTAATCAGGGCGGCGAGGTCGTTGGCGTGTTCCGTCAGCAGTTGGCGAAACGTAAACAGCACGTTGGTGCGCTGCGAGAGAGTCGAGTGACGCCACTGTTCGGCCCCCTGGCGCGTTACCCGCAGAGCTTCGTCCAGGAGTGCCGCGTCGGCGAAGGGCACCTGGGAGGCGGCCAGACCCGTCGCGGGATCGAACACCGTCCCCATTTCCTGTCCGTCGTTGCGTCGCTGACCATTAATGAAGTGGGGGATGCAGTTCATTGTTCACGCCTTTCCGGTTCCCAATCTAACGAGTGCATAGCGAAGGCCAGTAGCCTGCCTGTCGTGTCCGACCCCACTTTGGTGCGCCCCCTCCGTGACGCCGCGGCCGTCGAGCCGCTCGGCGACGGGCGATTCAGCGTGCAACTCTCGCAGTACTACACCGTCGTTGGTCGCCCCAATGGGGGCTATCTCCAGTGCGTGATGGCCAACGCGGCCCTCGCGGCCGCGCACGCGGAGGGATCTCCCCACCTGCACGCGACCGCGGTGACGACTAATTACGTCGGCGCTCCCACGATCGGACCAGCGACCCTCGAGGTCGACGTGCGGCGCGTGGGACGAGGCGCATCATTTGTTCACGTGATGTTGCGCGAAGACGGTCAACTCATGACGGAGTCGTTGGTGACCCTCGGCGCCTTGCACGAAGACCCGACCAATCGGTATCACGACGCCACGCCGCCGGTCGTGCCTCCCCTCGAGGAGTGCGTCGCGAGCAATGGGGGTACTGACATCAACATCATGAAGTCGGCCGAACTGCGTCTCGATCCGGCGACGGCGGCGTGGTGGCAAGGAACCATCGTCGACCGCGCCGAAGTTCGAGGCTGGATACGACTGAGTGATGGCGCCTCGGAGTGGGATGCGTGGAGCGTGTTGTTCGCGTCCGACGCCTTACCTCCCGCGACCTTCCCCATTGGTTCATCGGGCTGGGTGCCGACACTGCAATTGACCTCGTACGTGCGCGCTATTCCGCAGAGCAACTGGCTGCGCGTGCGTCAATGGTGCGTGGTCGTCGAAGAGGGACTGGTGGACGAGCGGTGTGAACTCTTTGATGATCGCGATCGACTCGTCGCGTCGTCCAGCCAACTAGCGATGGTGCGCTTTCCCCAAGCGGACTGATCATGGCGTACCCCGAGATTCTCGCGTCTGGCGATCTGCGCGTCGCCCCGCGCGTCGTGGTGCCCGCTGACGAGCTCGCGGTGCGCGTCACGACACCGGGAGGACCCGGCGGGCAACACGCCAACCGCACGCAGTCGCGCGTCATCGTCACCTGGTCCATTGTCGACTCGGCCGCACTGGGCGAGCGAACGCGCTCGGTGCTGACGGAAGCCTTCGGGAACAGTGTGAGTGCCAGCGCGTCGGCGTCACGATCCCAAGCGCGCAATCGTCAGGACGCTCTTGAACGACTGGCGGCCAAAATCGCGTCCGCACTGGTCGAGCGACCGTCTCGCCGTTCGACGAAGCCCACACGCGCTTCCGTCGAGCGTCGTCTCAACGAAAAGAAGCTAAGGGCGAGAACGAAGTCGACTCGTCGCACTCGAGGCGACGACGACTAGCCCTGATGCGCGGCCAGGTGTGTCGCGATGGCGGCGAGAGAGTGGCGGACGATCTCGTCCATTGATTGATCGGTGTCCTCGTGCACGCCGCGCAACGGCGTCAGCGAGGCGTAACCCGCGGCAATGAGGGCGCCGTCGTCCTCGGGTGCTTCATCGCTCACGTCACCCAATGTCGGAGTGGCCGCACCCAATCGCAACGGGAGGTCTCCGCTCTCTCCGAAATCGGCCAGTGACGTTCCCGTGCCCGCCGACTTGACGATGCCGGCGCTCGAGATGCGGCCGCGTCGCACTCCGCGAAGCTCGGAGGGAGCGAGGTTGGGTACGTTCAGGTTCAGCAGCGTGCGATCCGGTGCGCTCGCCATTTCCTTGAGAACTTCAATCGCCACGTCCGCGGCGGTATCGAAGTGCACGTCGTCGCCCCAGTTGATCGAGACGGCGAGACCCGAGAGTCCGAGCTGCGCGCCGGTGAGGATGGCGCCGATGGTTCCCGAGTGCAACACGGAGCGACCCACGTTGGCGCCGGCATTGATGCCCGAGAGAACGACGTTGGGTCGGTAGCCGAAGGAACCGAGGGCGCCGATGATGGTGCACAATGCCGGCGAAGCGTCGAGGCTGAACGTGGGTACGTTCTCTGCTCCTTCGATGACGCGACGCTCGTAGTGGAGCGAGGACTTCTCGAACACGTCACCGACCGCCGAGCTCATGCCCGAATTGTTGACGTGAGGCGCGACCACGATGGCCGACCTTTCCTCGCCCGTGGGGGCGTCGGAGATCCATCGGGACACGGCGCGAGTGAGACTGTGAATCCCCGGGGCGTCGATACCGTCATCGTTCGTGATTAGTAGGCGCATCCGTCGTACGATAACGGGCGTGGGTTATCCAACGGGGAACGCGAAGGAAACACAGTGACGCTTCCCACCGGCGAACAGATCGCCATCGCCCACGGTGATCAGCGGGCGGTCGTGGCCGAAGTGGGCGCCACCTTGCGGACCTACGTCACCGGAGGAGTCCCCGTTATCGAGGGTTTTGCGGCCGACGAGCGGGCCACCGGTGGTCGGGGGCAGGTCCTTTTCCCCTGGCCGAACCGACTCGGGGAGGGTTCCTGGAGTTTTTCGGGGCGTAGCGCGCAACCCCAGATCGACTCCTCGGCCTCGGGTACGTCGAATCACGGACTGGTGCGCTACCGGCCATTTCACATCGACTCGTTCAACCAGAACCGATGTTCCTTGTCCTTGTTGCTGCACCCTTCGCCGGCCTACCCCTTTGTCGTGTCCCTCGAGGTTGCCTACCACCTGGGTTCCCTCGGACTCACGGTGACGACGACGATCACCAACGTTGACGAAGTGCCCATTCCCGTGGCCGTGGGTTTTCATCCATACGTGGCGGTGACCACGCCCACCATCGAGGGTGCGGAATTGCTGATACCCGCGAACGCGTATCTCTCGGTCAACGATCGGCATTTGCCGGACGGCGAGATTCTCCCGGTTGTCGGAGGTCTTCGGGACTTTCGCCAACTCCGTTCCGTGTCCGGTCATGAGATCGACACGACCTTTACCGAACTAGTGCGCGACGACACGGGACTCGCGACCGCGATCGTCCGCGACGCTCGTGGGGGAGAGGTGGAGGTGAGCGTGGATCGCAACTTCCCGTATTTGCAGGTGTACACCGGAGATCAGCTGGAAAAGGGCCGTCGCCGCACGGGCGTCGCGATCGAGCCCATGACCTGCCCTCCCGACGCGTTGCGAAGTGGGAAAGATGTCGTGGTTCTGGAGCCCGGTCAGAGGTGGGCGGGCTCGTGGCGCGTGAGGAGACGAGCATGAGTGAGGGACGTTTTCGAGGTCAGGTGGTCGTGGTGACCGGTTCGTCAATGGGCATTGGGGAGGCGACGGCCCGACACTTCGCGCGAGAGGGTGCCACCGTCATCGTGAATTCAGTGCGCAGCGTCGACGAGGGTACAGCGGTGGCCGCCGAGATTGGTGGGCACTACGTACAGGCCAATGTCGCCGACGCCGATGGTCCGCAGACCTTGATTGACGCCGCTCTCACCAAGTGCGGTCGCCTCGATGTCCTCGTGAACAACGCGGGCACCACCCGGCTGATTCCTCACCACGATCTCGAATCTCCCACGCTGGACGTGTGGCGAGAGATCTTCGAAGTAAACGTGTTTGCCACCTGGGCCATGAGTGTCGCCGCCATTCCTCACCTCAAAAACACCCGCGGTTCGATCGTGAACGTGTCCTCGGTCGCCGGTCTGCGCCAAACGGGATCATCAATTCCCTACGCGGCATCCAAGGCTGCCCTGAATCACGTTACGACCCTGCTCGCGAAGGTCGTGGGACCCGAAGTTCGCGTCAACGCCGTCGCGCCGGGCTTGATCGACACGCCGTGGACGGAGGAGTGGGACGTCGTGCGCGGTTTCGTTCAGCAAATCGCTCCGCTCAAGCGAACTGGCGAGCCCGACGACGTTGCTGACCTCATCCTGGCTCTGGCGGGCTCCCCGTATGTGACCGGCCAGGTGGTGGCCGTCGACGGTGGTTTAACGCTGTCGGTCTAGACCGGACGAACGGGCGGCACGGCCCACCGCAGGGCCACGCACAAGGTGGTGGCGGCGGGTCGGACGACCAAAGTGTTGACGAGAGGAACCGTTGGTAGTTCCAACTGTCGTCGCGCGACGTCGGGCAACACACCGATCGCCGCCGCGAGAATGGTGCCGTAGCCGGCGCGATCTCGCAGCGACCGCGGCACTCCTCGCACGACAAAGTCGCGAGCCTCTCGAGCGTCGTTCGTGATCTCTAACTCGGGCTGAAAACGAAGCAACCGATCGTCGAGCTCTTGACGGGTGAGCGGTGGGTCCACCACGCCCAGGTCGCGTCCCACGAGAGCCATTTCGCTGACGTAACGGTCTTCATCCTCGCGAGACAACTCGCGCGGACCATACGCGCGGGCGGCGTCGAGGAACATGCTCAACTCGGCGACGTGCACCCATTCGAGAAGGTGGGGGTCCGGGGCCGCGTACGGGCGGCCGTCATCGCTCACGCCACGCACGCTGGCGTGAGCGGCGCGCACCCGCTCGATGATGGCCGCGGCGTCAGCGGCTGACCCGTAGGTGGTGGTGCCGATAAACGTGGCGGTCTGCTCCAATCGCCCAAGGGCGTCATCGCGGTACCTCGAGTGTTGGGCGACGCCCGCCATGGCTAATGGATGGAGCATTTGAAGGAGAAGCGAGGACACTCCGCCAATCAACATGGAGGGTAGGTCTCCGTGCACCAGACGAGCCATGCCGTCAACGGGTAAGTAGGCAAGATCCGGATCCGTGCATGGGGGCGGCGGACTCTGCCGGAGCCCCAGAGAACCTCGAAGTCGCCGCTGGGCGTTCGCTCGCCAGGCGCCGGCGAGGTCCGCCAGCGCACGTTCACCCGTGTCGCGAGCGGTCTCGAGGGTCTTCATGATTCCAGCGTACGGGTCTCGACAGGGCGTTCAAACTCTGTGAGACTGGTACTCCGTGGGTGCGACCGTGACGCAGAGAAGCACGTCCACCGATAGCACGGTGGCGTTAAAGGACGCTGTGGCGACGAAACATCCGTGGAACGTGGTCGTGTGGAACGACCCCGTCACTCCCATGAGCGTCGTGGTGATCATCTTGCGAAAGATCTTTCAGTACTCCAACGCCAAGGCCACCAAATTGATGATGACCGTCCATAACGAGGGTCGGGCGATTGTGTGGTCTGGCGAAAAGGACACAGCCGAGGCGTACTGCGTTCAGTTACACACCCACGGCCTGCACGCCAGTATCGAACAGGACAGCTAGTGGGCGCGACCACCATTTTCATTCGACGTCGAGATGGCCGCATCGAGGTTCGACTGAATGAGCGAGGTCGCGACTTTGTCCGACGTCAGTTCGAACGGCTGATGGCCGTCGACGGCGAGGCGGACCACGCCTGGCGTTCGGTCGTCAATCAGCCGATTGATCCCGCAGACGACGTGGATGATCCCTTGTGGGTACTCGAGCGCGAACGGGTCGCTTCCTCGAATACGGAGTTAGCGCTCGTCACCGTGGACGAGGAGTTCTTGAACAACGCCGAGGCCTGGGCGTGGTTGTGCTCACTGCAACACGTGCTACGCGGCATATCGCTCGAACAGCGCTTGTTTTCTGACGAGGACGTAGCGGCCCGTAGCGACGACGAGCTCAATGACGTACGGGTCCTTCAGCTCCTTCTCTTCGAGCTCGCTGACGTGATCGAGAGTTAGTTCTCCTGTCGACACCCCACGTTCAACTTGGCACGTTGAACGTGGGGTGTCACGGAGCATCTCCGAAGTGACTATCTTTCCAGAGGGATAGTGGGGGGAAACAAGATGAACACTCGTTCAGGGTTTTTTGGTCGGCGTTGGCGTTCCGCGGTGGTGGGCTCGGTCATCGTGACGGCGTCCGTCATTGCGCTGCCGCCTTTGGCCGCGACGGCGGGAGCGCACGCGGTATCGCCGTATCCCTTCTCGGTGGCCCCAGGAATCTTTGAGGCGTACGTGACCGGCGCGGACCCGGGTACGCCGGTCACCATCTACAGCTCGAATCACCTTCTTCTCGCCTCCGGTACCGCCGACTCTCTCGGCAGTTATCTCGCACGCAACCTTTCGCCATTGGTGGGTGTCACCTTGAACGCGATCGTGCACAGCACCCCACACAGCACCAAGTTCAACGTGTTGTCACCATCGATCGCCGTACCTTCGTCGTTGTACACGAGTCAAACAATGCACGTGGGGCTGAATTACCTCAAAATGCGTGACGGAGTCACGTTGGCGGCGACCCTTCGCCTGCCCCCGGGTAAGACCCTCGCCAATGGTCCGTTCCCAACCCTGATCGAATACAGCGGGTACGACACCGCGGGTCCAGCGAGCTTGATTGATTCACTCACGGGCAAGCCCGTGAGCAACCCGGCGTTGCTACCGAGTTCGTCGACCATCGTTGGATCCTTCCTCGCACCGGAACTCGGCTTCGCGGTGGTGTCGCTGCAGATGCGTGGCACGGCATGTTCGGGTGGAGCCTTCGACCTCTTCGGGTACGACTCGGATTACGACGGATACGACGCCGTGGAGATCGTGGCGCACCAGAAGTTCGCACTGAACCACAAGGTCGGCATGGCCGGCATTTCGTACTCGGGTATCTCCCAGTTCGAAGTGGCGGGCACCCAGCCGCCGGACCTCGCGGCGATCACGCCGATGAGTCCGACTGATGACCTGTACTCAACCGGGTACCCCGGTGGTATCTACAACAATGGCTTTGCCGCGTCGTGGATTGCTGACCGGATCAATGACTCGCTGCCCGCCAGTCAGGGCGGTCAGCCGTGGGCGCAAGCCGAGATCGCAACGGGCGACACGACCTGTGCCAACAACCAGGCGCTGCACCTCCAGGCCCAGAGCTTGACCAGCATCCTCGGTCCGGGACTGCAGCGAGACCCGTTGCTGTTCGACCAGCGTTCGCCCGCTGTTTGGGCAACACACGTCAAGGCTCCGGTCTTCGTCGTGGGGTCTCTGCAGGACGAGCAGACGGGTCCGCAGTGGATGAACTTGATCAGTGCTCTCAAGAGCAACCCCGCCGCTTTCGCGACGACGGACAATGGGCTGCACATTGACTCGATGGGTCCGGACACCATTACGCGTTGGCTCGAGTTCCTCGACTTGTACGTTGCCGGCTGGACGACAAACAGTTCCAAGGTGGCCGCGCAGTACGGCACGTTGAAGGTTCTCGAGCCCTTGCTCCTGGGCTCTTCGACGGGCACGTCGGTGATGCCCTTGCCGGCGCTACGTTTCACCACGATCACGTCGCTCGCGAAGGCGAAGGCCGCTTTCGTGGCGAATGATCCTCGGGTACGCGTGCTCTACAACAATGGCGGCAGCGCCCTCGGCGCGGGAACTCTCGAACCGACGGGAGAGCAGGGCTTCACGAGTTGGCCACCCACCACGGGAACAATTCAGCGCCTGTACCTGGGCAGTGGTGGAACTCTGAACGCCTCAGCAGGTTCGGCCACTTCGACGTCGTTCAACCCCGACCCGAGTGCTCGACCGGCGACGGATCTGCCGACAGGAAATCCCTGGAACGCCCAACCGCCGTACGCGTGGGAGCCGGTCACCGGAACAAATGGTGTTGGTTTCGTCACCCCGGCCTTCTCCTCGCAGACAACCATCGACGGACCGGCGTCACTGGATCTCTACTTGAAGTCCACGGCGCTCGACACCGATCTCGAAGCCACGATCACCGAGGTACGGCCCAACGGACAAGAAATGTTCGTCGCGACGGGTGAGTTGCGCGCGAGTGACCGGTACCTGTCGTCGAGTTCAACCGTCCTGCACCCGGTTCCCTCGTACCTCGCCACGAAGCAGAGCAGTCTGCCAGCGGGTTCTTTCAGTCTCGTTCGCATTCCGTTGGATCCGATTGCGCACGTCTTTCCTGCTGGTACGCGTCTACGTGTAGTGATCTCGGCTCCCGGCGGCGACCACGCGTCGTGGGCGTTCGCGACTCCGTCAACGGGCGGTACCGTGACCGACACGATCTCGTTGGGTGGAGCACAATCTTCGTCATTAGTGATCGAACAAGTGACGAACCCGACCGTATTACCTACCGCTGCGTGTGGTGCACTGCGCGGTGAGCCGTGCCGCACGTACGTGGCCGCCGGTAATGGTGGCTGAATTTAATTTTGTAATTCCAAATTCAAATTCGCCCGATCCCCTATTACTACGGGGGATCGGGCGTTTTGAAAAGATTTCATTTTCACAAAAATTTGAAATTTAGTTGGGAAAAAGATTTGGGACCGCGGTCACATAACTTTCTTTAAATGTAGAAGTTATTTCTCGTTGATATTGTCGTAAGAACTCGCTAACTTCCGGACCATAAGGGTCACTATAGGAAGAGGTGGATCATGCGAGTGCATGCCAACCGAGTTACCGCAAGGAAGCTCCACGTGGGAACCCTGGCACTCACCGCCATTCTGGTGAGCGTCATGTTGCCCGGTGTAGCAAGTGCTGATGTTGTCGCGGGACAAATTACGTCGGTCTCACCGGCGGCCACGGTGCTCACGAGTCCGTCCGTCGTCACGATTACGGGATCCAACTTCACGAGTTCGGTCAACGTGCTGTTCAACGGCGTCGCGGGAACGAGCGTATCGGTGAGTTCCGACGGAACGACGATCACCGTGACGCCTCCGGCGGCGACGGTGGCGGGTCCGGCGGTAGTGGACGTACAGAACACGGACGGAAAAACGACCGTGGACTCAACGAATACGTCTCTGCTCTGTTACGCGCCGAGCGGCGCGCCCATCCTCTCGGAAGGTCCGAATCAAATTGAGGCCTGCGGGACGCAATTGTGGCTGAATAATGCACCGGTGCAGTTGCACGGTTTTGACGCCTACAGCCTGGGGACCGATTGGGGACTCAATCAGGGATGCGGCGGCGACTTCCGCACCATCGCGGCCCACCAAACATTCGCGAGCGGCATCAATACGTTCTTCTCATCGCTACCCGCCGGTTCGATTGTGCGATTCGACGCCTTTCAAACGACCATCGGTGAGGACAGGGGAACGAGCACGGTCGACTGGACACCCCTGGATACGATCTTCACGGAAGCAGCCGCCAACAACATCTATCTCATTCCGGTTCTGGCGAACCAGTGGGGGAGTTGTGACGACGGCGAGACCAAGGACTTGGCGTGGTACAACAACACGCCCGGCGACGGATACGGCTACGCCGCGTCGAGCAGTTTGCTCTCAGCGGGTGGCATTTTGGAAACTCCGGCGATGTCGTACCAATCCTGGGTATCGGCCGTTGTCTCGCGCTACGCGAGTTCACCGGCTCTCGGCATGTGGGAACCGATCGGTGAGCCCGAAGCAGACACGTGTCTCTATGGTCCTGTCGGGTCGTTCTGGCAGTGCAACCACAATGCCGGTGCGAGTTGCAACAGCACCCAGCAGGCGGCGGCCACGAGCGCACTCGTGAGTTTCTTCAACACGATCGGCGGGCTCATTCATTCCATTGATCCGAGCAGCCTCGTCGAAGAGGGACTCCTGGGTGGAGGCCAGTGCGGCAGCAGTGGACTGGGCTACGCCACGGTCGGCGCCAGTAGCGGCATCGATGTTCTGAGCTATCACAACTATTCCTACGACGGGAAGGTCACCTTGCCCACCGACGGCTCCGGGACCATCTTGCCCGGCGGCTTTGTGTCGACCCCGTCGAACAATTACAACAATGCCCCCGAGCGTTTGCTGCAGGCGGGTGTCGTTGACAAGCCCATCGTCGACAGTGAATTCGGCATGACGGCGTGCGGTCCGACGGCGACGACGTCAACGACTGGTAGTTACATCGGCTGCGGTGTCACGCCGTCGTCGACGTCCACACCCGCCGCGATCTCGGGAGTGCCCTTGATTAGCGGAGCGGCGTGTTACGTCGGGAATTCGTCGTCGTGGGCGACGCTCAATGGAGGAACGTCCTACTACCCGGGAGTGTCGCTGACGCAGCGCGCCAGTTATGTTCAGACCATCGCCACGAGCGAGTTTTCGCCGCCGGCTACTACCTCGTGGCAAGCGCCGGTGTACCAGCCCGGAACGGGTGCCATTACGGGTCTGGCGCAACCTACCGTCGGCATCTCCATGTTCCTGGAATGGGATTACAACCCCGGGGCCACGTCGACATGCTCGTTCAATGTTCAACCCAATGATCCGGTGATCTCGGTGGTCAACAGCCTCCCGTAGCCGCTCACGCATCACCGTTTCCACAAGGCGCGCCCGCAAGGGCGCGCCTTGTGTGTTTAGCCCCAACGTGAGACCGGTCAGTTTGCGACATTTCAACAAGGTCGTAGGTTTCATCACGGCACTCGGCTCACCGTTGATTCACTCGGTCGTACTCAACCATGTGCCGTGCAATCGAGCGTGCCGACACCAGAGGTGTGGCGACCGACGACGCCCAGCGTCAACGATTTAGATCGTGGCGACACCGGCGTGCGACCGGCGCCACCGACCGAGGATGTCCACGCTCCACGCGAAACTCAGAGTCATCATGATGACGTCAATGACGTCAATGAGTCCTCGGTGAAAGAGATTTCGCGGGCTCGAGTCGCCGTCCATCAGCCACCACAGCGCACCGAAGAGAAAGGCCATCATGTTGGCGCCGAGTACTCGCGTCCACCATACCGAGGGCGTCGTGAAGTGCGTGTGTTGACGAACGGCGACCACGATGGTTCCTAGTCCAACGAGAGCCGTGATGAGGGCGAGCGGGCTCAGGAACATCCAGGTCAATTCAGTCGCTGGGAAGTGCGCGAGAGCGGTCGGGTGCATCCAGTACGCGGTAATCGACGACGTCGCCGACCAGGCGAAGGCACCGACGCCACCGGGGACGATCCCACGTCCCGACCACGGGTGACCATGGGTACCCGGCCAATGCTGCGAAAAGTGGATGGCCCCGACCACAAAGGCGAGAAGACCGGCCACGAAGAGTACGGCACCGATGGCGAGCGCACGTCGGGCGAGGAGCGATGCGCGTTGGCGCCACGTGCGCACGACGAACGTGGCGCCCGCCGACAGGATGACGAGCAGAAAGACCGCCATCGACAGGGACATCACCCACATGGCTCCACGCGTGCCAAGGGCGGTTGGACGCGCCCACTGCCAGCCAATGGTGAGTTGACTCCACAACGCGGATCCGAATGCAATGAACAATGTGGTCGAGATCGCCGCCCACGCCGGGCTCCAGCGCTGCAGGGCGCGGGGATTGTGCGCACTCCGCAAACCGACCGCGCTAGCGCGCGCCCCACATCCATTCGCGAGAACGTTGAAGGTTTGAAGAATCGTGAATGTCCCATCGTGCATCTGGTCCGCGAGCAGACATTCAAATTCGTCGCCGTATCGTTCGCGCCACGCTCGGGGGTAGACGCGTGTCAATCGCTGAGCCCGACGTTCGTACGTCACGCGTGTCCCCAATTACCGGCCAAGCGTTTGAGGCCGACATCGACGAGACGACGCTGCGTGGTGAGGTGAGTGCGCAGTGCCAACGCGCCGGCGGCCGTGAGTTCGTAGGGCTTGCGGCGATCCTCAGCGGCGAGCGCGTGAATCAACCCGAGGTTTTCGAGGCGGCTCAACGCCTCGTACAAGGTCCCGGGCGCCAAGCGAACTCCAGCAATGTCCTCGATGTCCTTCGTGAGGGCGTATCCGTGTTTCGGCCCGTCGGCCAGTGACGACAAAATCAACGTGGCGGGGCCGGCGTAACGCCCGAAACTCCCGAGTGAGTCATCGGTAGCGGCGGGCGGAACCATTGTCTCAGCCTATATCGGCGGGCGATGTACTGACGGTAACGGGAAGTCGCGGCGGCACCAAGTGGGGCAGACGCGTGCTCATGAAACGACGCGCCCGAGGATCTCGGAGTCGCCAGAGGGCGGCGTCGATGACGAAGTGCGCCATCGTCAGTCCTAGCGCGGCTCCGTAGACGGCTTTCTCCAGAGTGTCACCGTCATGAAGATGTACCGCGACCGCCAACGTCGCGGTACCAAAAATCAGGACATTCGAGAAGATCGTGGCCCGTTCCCATCGCCGTCGTTGTCGCACCGACACTCCAACGACGCTGCCCACGATGAAGAGGTACTGGAATCCGTGAGCCACGGTCATACCGCCCACCGCCGCGTAGGGCGAGCTGAAGACGAAGATCGGACCGTTGAAGAGGAGGACCGTGACGTACGTCACGACAAAGATTCGCGGTCGCTCAGAATGTTCCCGGTGGCTCAGTGTGACAATTCCGACCACCCCGGCGGCCACAAAAAGAATCGCGCCCAGAGCGAAGAGATCCGCAGACACTGGTCGGAGGGGTAACTGCAAGAGCGACGGGTGGCCGAGGAGACCCACGATCCCCGCAACACCCGAGAGGACCACACAACGTCGTTCGCGTGCGGACAGAGACGCAATGCCTGACGACGACGCCACGAGGGCGGCGACGCCCACATTCTGTTTCTGGAAGTGAAAGAACTGCCACGAGAAGAAGGCGCACAGCGCCAGATCAATGAAGTGAGGTGTGGCGTTGGCGCCGGTCCACGCCGAGGCAACCACTAACGCCACAGGCACCCCGAAGAAGCGCACCCAGCGGCGACGCGCCATCGATCGAACGTCGGATTCGAAGATGAACCACCCGGTGGCGGCGACGTGGGTGGAGCTACCGATCACGAGACACGCCGCGAGCACAAAGGGGCGAGACGAATCGCTTCGTCCGAGTGCTGCAAAGAGAATGAGGGGCACGATGGTGAGGACAACCGTCACGCGTTGCCACCGTGCGACCGGGCGAGGCGCTTCCATCAACCTCCTCCACAACCACCGGACGCGCCAGCGAGTGCGGCGTCGCGCAACGCGGCGAACGCGACACCGGAGGCACCGAGCAGCACTGTCGCCGGCAGAAACGCGAGGAACACGTACGCCACGCGTTCGACGAGACGCAGTGGTTGTTCCGAGGGTGCCTCGGGTGCGGTGTCGGGTTTGTTGTCGAGGACCTGGGTCATGTGGAGACTATATCGGATGACGATGTATCGCGAAAGGGTATATCAGTGGGTCCGACTCGTCGTGCGAGGAAACCCGGGAACGCAAACACCCCCGACGCTGAGCGCCGGGGGTGTTCTGTTGAAAGTGGTAGTCCTGCTTGGTGCGCCGACCGGGACTTGAACCCGGAACCTGTTGATTAAGAGTCAAATGCTCTGCCAATTGAGCTATCGGCGCACCGAGGAGTCTATACCCTGCGCACCACTCGTTGTGGATCGAGGCGGGCAATGAGCGGTAGGCGGTTCAGGTGGTGGTCACGCTTCGGCTGAGACTGGACAAGCCTGAGCCGGCGGCCGTTACGGCCCGCAGCGACAGCTTGTACGTGTGTTTCGCGGTGAGGCCGGAGACGGTGAACGAAGTGATGGAGGCACCCTTGAGATTCACCCACGTCGCTCCCGCATTGAGTGAGTACTGGTACCCCGTCACCGGCGTGTTCCCGGTGGACGTCGGGGCGGTGAATTTCACCACGAATGAGTGCAACGACGGAGTTACCGACGTAATGGCGGGCGCGGCGGCGGGAGAATACGACTGGGCTGAGACCGGGGCACTGAGAACGGTGCTGTTGATCAGTGACGAGCCGTACACGAACACGTTCACCGGCTTCGAGCCGTCCACACCCGTGATCGTGCACGACGTGGAGGACGTCGTGGTGCACGACCATTCACCCCCCACGCGTGACGCGAACGCGCTGTAGGAGCTGATCGCCCACGGGGAGTCGTTGATGGGGGCCGTCCAGGTGACGCTGAGCGAATTGAGTCCCGGCGTGACGGTCACGTGTGTGGGCGCGGAGATGCCGTTCGGAGGCGCCACGGTGAGCGAATTGTTCGACACGTCACTCACGAAAACGTCGCCGGCACCATCGACGGCCACGCCGGCCGGGTGGTACAGCTGCTGGAAGTCCTGAAAGAGCGGACTGGCTGAATTAGCGGTGAGTGACGTTCCGTAGAACACGCCCGTGGACTTCGCCAACGCCAGGACGGTGCCGGATCCGTAGTTCGTTACGAGGAGATCACCCGTCTGATCAAAGGTGACGCCGATGGGGTTACTTACCTTGGATGACAGAGGCGTAAAGACACTCAGTTTGTTGGCGGTCATGCCACCGAGACCAAAGAGAGTGTTACCCGTTTTCGACACGACGCTCACCGTGTTGGAGATCCCGTTCGCGATCCACAAGTCGCCCGCGGAGTCGAAGGTGATTCCGGCGACGTTGCTTTCGTTGCCTGTGGCTGAGAGAGCGACGGGCGAGCCCGCGCCCACGCTCTGACCGAAAATAGTGGTCGCGTTGGGCGCGATCACGTCCACGTGAGCCATCGAGCCGGGTGCCTGGATACTCACGTACAGATTTCCCGACGAGTCGATCGCGAGACCGTACGCGTAGGACACACTCGACACCAAAGTGGTGACGTAATTCGCGAGACAGTAGACCTCGTCGATGTACTTGTTCGTTGGAGAGATGACGTCAATGCCTGACGCGGTCGTGAAATACAGGTCACCCGCCGTGTCGACGACGAGACCGGCGTGATCCGCCAGACCCTTGGTGATGCGCAGATTGCTCGCCTCATTGGCCACAAAGAGCTGACCAAAGATGGTCCGCGTCACCGGCGATAACACGGTGACTTCCCCCGTCCCTTGGTTCAATGTGAAGACGTCATTGTTCGCGTCCACCGTGACCGCGGTGGGGGAAGTCAGCGTGCGTGTCAATGGGAGGACGGTCGCCCCGGGAGCAGTGCCGAAGATTGTTGCACTGGACTTGGGGATGACGCCCACGTAATTGCCGAATTGACTTACGTAGAGGACGTTGCCTTGCGCGTCAACGGTCAACACGTTGACGGTGATGTTGGTCGCTGATGACAGCAACGGCTCGGCAGCTACGGGCTGCCCGTAGACCGGAGGAACATTGGGAATAACGAAGATCGACTGTGGTGTTCCGGTGAGGTTCCCTCCGACGAGCAAGTCCCCCGTCGCGTCGACGGCCAGGCCGTACGCGTTGGCCAAAGGAGACCATTGCGGTAGTGCCACGGGAGTATTCGCCGTCGCGGACACGCCGAGCACGGTCGTCGTCGTGGGGGAGAGGGCGTAGATGCTGGAAGCCCCAATCGTGTCAAAGAAGAGGGTGCCGTTCGGTAATCCCGTCAGATAGTTGGGTTGGAATTGGCCCAGCCCAGTGATCGGCGTGGGGCTATTGGCCGGTACGTTCATGCCGAACAACGTCGAGGTCGTTGGGGCCGTCACATCGATACCAGCGACGGTGCTCAAGCCCACGCTGGCGTAATTGACCGAGTACAGGTCACCTGCGGCATCAATGAAGAGAGGCCCGGGGTTCACGGGAGCGGGAAACAACAATGAATATTCCCCCGCGTTGACCGATACGCCAAAAATCTTCCCGGTGATTGCCGAAAGGACATTGATGCCCGGCGTGGTGCTGCCGTCGGTTTCCGAAACGAAAATGTCACCGTTCTTGTCGACCGCGAGGCCCAGCACTAGGACGTTGTTAATAAGAACTGTCGGGACGCCGGCGAACATCATGATGCCGTACTGCACGCCCGTGTGCGCGGGAATCTCGATCACCGTTGCGTTGCCGTAACTGGCGACGAAGATGTCGCCTTCGGCGTTGGTCACCATGGCGGTGGGTTCATCAATGCCGACGACGGGCCGAGTGTCGGCTCCGGCGTTGAGGCTTCCCGTGGCGACACCAACGCTCAGCAACATCAGCGTGGCGAATGTCGCTCGTGCGACTCCGCGGTACATGAACCTTGGAGTGAGTCTCTTGCTCACGATGATCGTCCCCTCCGCGAGGAGGCCACCGCGCCTCGTCGCATCTCGCAAGGGAACCTAGTCAAACATTCAGTGGTTTTCCTCGACACGCGAAAACGTCGATGTTTTTATGGGCGACACGGTTCGTGACCTCGGAAAACACGACGCCCCGGGCACGCGGCCCGGGGCGTCGTGTTTTTGTCAACGTGCAATTAGTTGTGCTGGATCGCCTTCACTTCGAGGAATTCCTCGAAACCGTACTTGCCGAGTTCGCGGCCGATACCGGACTGCTTGTAGCCACCGAAGGGAGCGAAGATGTTGAAAGAGCCACCGTTGATCTCGACCTGGCCGGTGCGGATCTTGCGGGCCACTTCGAAGGCCTTCTCGTCACTGCCGGCCCACACACCACCGCCGAGTCCGTAGAGGGAGTCGTTCGCAATGTTGATGGCTTCTTCTTCCGTGTCGTAGGGAATGATCGACAAGACGGGACCGAAGATCTCCTCTTGCGCGATCGTCATGTCATTACGCACGTCCGAGAAGATTGTCGGCTGCACGTAGTGACCCTGTTCGAGACCCTCGGGCGACTCGACGCCGCCGATGAGAATGCGAGCGCCCTCGTCGATTCCCTTGTTGATGTAGTCGCGCACTCGCTGCTGCTGCGCGGCCGAGACGAGAGGACCAATGAGACTCGCGCCGGTGATCGGGTCACCTGGTGCGAATCCTGCGGCCGCCGCCACGGCGAGGTCTTCGATCTCCGCCAACTTCTCGCGGGGTACGACGAGGCGAGTGAGGGCTGAGCAGGTCTGTCCCGAGTTCAAGTAACACTTGAAGATCGCGTCCGGAATCGCCTTCGCGAGGTCGGCGTCTTCAAGAATGACGTTGGCCGACTTGCCACCGAGCTCCAGTGACACCCGCTTGACCATCTGGCTCGCGATCTCCATCACGCGCTTACCCGCCCGGGTGGAACCGGTGAAGGACACCATGTCGGTCTTGGGGTGTGCGACGATGGCTTCGCCCACGACCGGGCCGAGACCCGTGATCAAGTTGAAGACGCCCTTCGGCAGACCGATTTCGTCAATGATGTCGGCGAGGATGAACGCGTTAATCGGAGCGACTTCGCTCGGCTTGAGCACGACGGTGCAACCAGCGGCCAGCGACGCGGCGACCTTATTGGCAATCTGGTGCAGCGGGTAGTTCCACGGGGTGATCGCGGCCACCACACCGACGGGCTCGCGAACGAGAGTCGAATTGCCGACTTCTTCTTCCCACGCGAATTCCATGGCGCGTTGCGCGTTATCGGCGAAAGTAGCGGTCGGGATGCCGGCTTGGATGCCCTTGGCGAGCATGAGTGGCATACCGACTTCATTGGCGATCGTCAGCGCAATGTCGTCGGCGCGCTCGGCAAGCTTCTCGGAGATGCGCTGGAGGAACTCACCGCGCTCCTTCGGGCTCGTGTTGCTCCACGCGTAAAAAGCGGCGGCGGCAGCCTCGACGGCGCTATTGGCTTCTTCCACCGTGCCGACCGGAATGGTGGCGTACAGCTCGCCGGTGCCCGAGGAGGTCACTTCAAGCGTTTCGCTGGAAGTGGCCTTTACCCACTCACCATTGATATAGAACGAATCGCGGACGATGGTCACTGGTCCCCCTTATTGGATCGCTAACCGACGCAGTGTTGCGCACTAGGCGAAATCTACACGGCCATTCGCCGTCGTTGACATGAAAATTTATAGGAAGGTGGGTGTCGGAGCGTCGTCTCGCACCGTTGCCGACGCGAAACTTCTTGGGGTGAGCGACGGGGGTCGAACCCGCGGCCTCCAGGACCACAACCTGGCGCTCTAACCAACTGAGCTACGCCCACCAAGGTCTTCCAGTATGGCACACGCTCACATTGGTCCGACTGGTCGGCCGTGGCCACTCGTGGACGACACAGTGCCGCGCCTGTTTATAGGGAGCCCCTCACCGCAACGACGTCGGTACGATGAAAGCGCGCCCCTGTAGCTCAACTGGATAGAGCAGACGGTTTCTACCCGTCAGGTTGCGGGTTCGACTCCTGCCGGGGGCACTGTAGGACGTGCGGCTCATGACCATGAGCGCGCTTTCGCCGTGCTGTTGCTGGTCGGGAAGGCGGGATTTGAACCCGCGGCCTCCTGCTCCCAAAGCAGGCGCGCTGCCAAGCTGCGCTACTTCCCGTCACACCATGTTCGCACACGCCCGATCCCTCGCCTTTCGAAAATAGAAATTGGGTCTCGCAATGTGCAAGCGCGGTGTGTAGTTTGAGCCATACACCACAACTGTCCGAAGGGATATTCGTCATGTCGCGCCTCACCCCATCGCGGTACGTCCCTCGGACCATTCGATCGCTGGCGTTCGCGTCAGCGGCCCTCGCTGTGGTTCTACAGACGGGCACCGTCGCGGGAGCGGTCGTCGCCCCGTGGACCGTCACTCCCTTGACGTTCACGACGGCCGGACCGTCGATTGGAAATTCACTGCAGTACGTGTCGTGCGCCTCCTCGACGCAATGCACCGCCGTTGGGTCCAACGACAATGGCATTCTCGAAGTGGATACGTTGAGTGGTGGTGTGTGGACGATGTCGTCGCCGCTCCCGTCACTCGGCACTGATTACTCCTGGAACGACATTTCGTGTTCGGATGCGAGTGACTGTGTGGCGGTCGCGAACTACAACGGCAGCGCCGCCACCGGCTACCCCGTCATCCTCCAAGAGACCTCGGGCACGTGGGCCAAAGTTGCGGTGACCTGGCCCACCGCTGCGGCCAACGGCACCCTGACCGCCGTCTCGTGCCTAAGCGGCACGTGTGAGATCAGCGGGATGGGCGACTCGTCACTGGCGAAATCTCCCGCGCTCGTCGTGACGCTGTCTGGATCGACCGCGACGGTCACGACCCCGAGCTTGCCGTCGGGTGTCGTCGACCAAAGTTTCAATTCCGTGTCCTGCGTGTCCACGTCGTGGTGTCTTTTCGGAGGTTCGCAGGACACGGCCAGTGGAGTCCAGCAGGCCATCGCTACGGTCGACTCCTCTGGGGCTCTCACCACGTCGGTCCTCGCCACTCCCGCGACCTACACCGGCTTCACGCTCGACAACGTGTCGTGCTCCGGCATCTCTGTCTGTGCCGCGCTCGGGGACGCGACGACGGCGAAGACGGACGCAGTGGTCGGTAGTCGCTGGAGCGGATCATCGTGGACGAACTCGGTGCTGAGCGTGTCGAAGAGCTTGACGGGTCTGTACCCGGAGTCACTCTCGTGTTTCTCGGCGACGTCATGCGTCGGCCTCGCTTCGACCTCCGCGACGTCTATTGCGGGTGCCGAAGTCACGCTGTTGGGAACCGCGTGGAGCGCGACCAGTCTGAGCGGTCCCGCGGGTGGCCAGAGCCCAGAGCTACTGGGTGGTGCGTGTCTCGCGGCGAATAGTTGCGAATTTGTTGGTGACGCTCAAGTGGGTGGCAGCACCGTGCCCGTCATGGACTTTGGCAATGGCTCGACGTGGGTGGCCAGTATCGGCAGCAGCACGCCGGGCTCGCCGAAGGGCGAGTTCAGCGGGGGAGCCTGCTTTGCGAGCACGTGTGTTGCCTTTGGTACCGCACCGGTCGGCACAGCGCAGCAGCCGACGGAGAACGGCATCTTGGGGTCCACGACCGGTGGGGGCTGGACTCTCGTTTCGACGTCACCACCCGCCGGGGCCACCCTCGAGCTGCCGATCACGGCGGCGTGCGCGAGTGCCACCCGTTGCTTCGTCCTCCTCGCTGTGGTTGCGCCATCGAAGATCTACATGGTCGCTGACAGTTTCAATGGGTCGACGTGGACAACTCAGACCTTGCCGGCGCCCAGTGGTGCCGCTGGTTCTGAAGATCTGTCCTTGAGTTGCCCCAGTGCCACCTCGTGCTTCACCGTTGGTGGTTGGACGAACAAACTGTCGGGCAACAGCGTGACGCCCTACAAGTTGTCGTGGAATGGTTCGTCGTGGTCACAGTCCACTGTCGCCATCCCGGCCGCAGGAGCAAATACGGCACCGGAGGCACTGAGCTGCCCCACGACCGCATTCTGTGTCGGCGTAGGTCAGAGTTCCAAGAACACGTCGGCCGTGATCTACCAATACAGCGCGGGCAAGTGGAACATCTTGACGAACACGTTGACGTTCACTGAAGCAGGACAGAACGCCTCGGTCGCGTGCGCCAATGCGACGCACTGCCTCTTTGCCAACGTATCCGCGAGCAAGAAGCCGGTCATTGGTGTCTACAACGCGGGCAAGATCACGACAACGTCGCTCGCGGCGCCCGCCGGTGCGACGTGGAGCAATCTTTCCTCGGTGTCGTGCTCGAGTGCCTCGTGCACCGTCATGGGAGTGACGACCAAGGGTGCCATCTACGCCGAAAACGTGTCGACCTCGGGTGTCGTGACTGGTTCGGTAGCACTCGCGGTGCCCGGTACGCAGACGTCGATCTTCGTGAGCGCCCTGTCGTGCACGTCGCTGCGATGCACGGCCTTCGGTCACGCCACCGCGGACGGAACCTCGGGAGATCCCGCGTCCGTTCCGCTCGTGGCGACATCGGCCTGATCCGCCCGTGCCCTACGAATGGGTCATTGACGCCCTTGAGGAGACGTGGGACGCGATCACGCGCACCGTGCGCACGATGGACCCGTCGCGCTACTCAGCCCCAACATCCTGCGAGGGTTGGAGTATTCAGGACATCGTGAGTCACCTCATTGGCTTTGAACTCATGTTGTCCGGACATCCCGTACCGGACATCGAAATTGATCAGCCGGCCTACGTGAAGAATTCCATTGGCGAAATCAACGAAAAATTTGTGGTGGAGCGACGAGCGCTCGCGGGTCGCGACGTCCTCAATGAATTCGAAGACGTGGCCGCGTCGTCCATTGCGCGCCTGCGCGCGTTGCCGGAGGTGGCGTGGGAGGAAATCACGTGGAGTCCCGAGGGCGACGTGCCCTACGTGCGATTCATGGAAACGCGTGTGCTTGATAGTTGGATTCACCTGCAAGATATTCGCGACGCCCTCGCCGAGCCCCAGGACGATCACGGGGCGGGCGAGGAAATCGTGGTGAACCGCTTCGAAGCCGCGATGCCCTACGTCGTCGGGCGCCGCGCGAAGGCGCCGGACGGCTCGACGGTACGGCTGCAGTTGGTTGGTCGTCTCGCGCGAGTGATCTCCATCCGCGTTGACGACGGTCGCGCCCGGGCGGTGGACGCCATTGCCGAGGTGCCGACGGTCGAAATCACTACTCCCGTTGCGCTTTTCTGGCGTCGGGCGGCCGGTCGCATTACGGCGGAGGCTTTCTTGCAAGCCTCCGCCACGGACGCGGCGGGAAGCCGCGAACTCATTCGGGCCATTGCCGACGGCATGGTCGTGATGATCTGAATCAGCGTGGGCTGCGTCGGCCGGTAGGCTGGCTCTCCTTATGCGTGCCACCGTCAAACCTTCCGAAAACAACTACGTCACCTTGACCGTCGAGGTCGACGAGGGCGAGTTGTCCGCCGCGATCGACAAGACCGCCGCCACCATGGCTTCCCAGATCAATATCAAGGGATTCCGCAAGGGTAAGGCGCCTCGCAAGTTGATCGAAACCCATATTGGCGGACCCGCCGTTCTGCGCTCGGAAGCCATCCGGGAATCCATGCCGGACTTTTACGCGCTCGCGATTTCGGACACGCTGGTGGACCCGATCAGCCAGCCGACCCTCAGCATCATCTCGGGTGAAGATGCCGGCGTCGTGATTTTCGAAGCGGAGGTCGAAGTTCGCCCCGAGGTCGAGATCAACGGCCACGGTGATCTGCGCGTCACCATTCCCTCGCCCATCGTGAGCGACGACGAGGTCGACAAGCAGATCCAGCGCATTTTGGAAACCGACGCGGAGCTCAACGACGTCGATCGCCCCATCGTGACGGGTGACGTCGTGGTCATTGACGTCAACACCGAAGTGATCGCCGGTCAGGAGGGCAAGCCCCTCAATGTCGAGGACTTCTCCTACACGGTGGGTGCGGGCAATCTCGCCGACGGCGTGGATGAGACCATTCTCGGTCTCAAGGCGGGAGAGACGCTGGACGCCATGGGTCGCATGCCCGACGGGACGTTCCAGACGTTCCACATCAACATCAAGCAAGTCAAAGAGCGCATCCTTCCCGATCTCACCGACGAGTGGGCCGAGGAGAACACGGAGTATGAAACGGCCGACGCGTTGCGTGACGGCATCGTGAACCAGTTGCGTCGCATGAAGCTCGTCGAGGCCCAGATGGCCCGTCGTGACAACGTGCTGGTGGCGCTGAGCGAATTGGTGGACGCCGAAGCGGCTCCGTTCCAGTTGGTGGACCAGGAGGTTCAGTCACGTCTGCAGGACCTCGTTCAGCGTCTGGAGCAGCAGGGCATTGGCGTCGAGTACTTCTTGGAAATGACGGGTCAGACCCCGGACCAGTTGCTCGAGCAATTGCGTGAGGACGCCCTGCGCGCCGTTCGCGTGGACCTGGCCCTGCGTGCCGTCGCCGCCGCCGAGGATCTCGCGCCCAGCGAGGACGAAATCGCCGAGGAGCTCGAGGCCACGGCCACGGCGCTCAAGATCAAGGCGGAAGTTCTCAAGGAGAACCTGGACCACAACGGTCGCACGCCGGCGTTCACCGCCGAAGTGGCCAAGATGAAGGCCTCGAAGTGGTTGCTCGAACACGTGACCTACGTCGACGACGCGGGTTCCGTGATCGATACGGCTCTGCTCGAGACCGATCAGTCCGTGGACGACAGCGCGTATGGTGAAGACGATGAGTGAGCACCGCGTCCAGAACTACCTCGTACCCACCGTTGTCGAATCCTCGAACCGGGGAGAACGGGCCTACGACCTCTACAGCCGACTCCTAAAAGAGCGCATTGTCTTCCTCGGTACGCCGATCGACGACGCGGTGGCGAACCTGATCTGTGCGCAGATGTTGTTCCTGGAGTCCGAGGACCCGGACAAGGACATCCACCTGTACATCAACTCGCCCGGTGGCGACATCACGGGTCTACTCGCGATCTACGACACCATGAAGTACATCAAGCCGGACGTGTCGACGTTCTGCTTCGGTCAGGCCGCGTCAGCCGCCGCCGTCCTCTTGGGCGCCGGCACCAAGGGCAAGCGGTACGCCCTGCCGCACGCGCGCGTGCTGATGCACCAGCCGTGGGGTGGCGTGGGTGGTCAGGCCTCCGACATCGAGATCCAGGCGCGTGAGATTCTTCGCATGCGTGACCTGCTCAACGAAATGATGAGCCACGACACGGGTCAGAGCATCGAGCGCATCGCCAAGGACACCGACCGTGACTTTGTGATCACTGCATCCGAGGCCGTTGACTACGGACTCATCGACGAAGTCATCTCGGCGCGTCAGTAAAGACCACTTTTTACGACCCCACCCTCCTAGGATGCTTCGGGCGGGTCAGTGTCGGAGGTAGGTGAGCGTGGCGAAATTTGGTGAAGGCGGCGATCTCGTCAAGTGCAGTTTCTGCGCGAAGAGCCAGAAGCAGGTACGCAAACTGATCGCGGGACCCAGCGTCTATATCTGCGACGAGTGCATCAACCTCTGCAACGAGATCATTGCCGACGAATTGGGCGATCGTCCCGAAACGTCATTCGAAGAACTGCCGAAGCCTCGTGAAATCTCGGCCTTCCTCGATCAGTTCGTCATTGGCCAGTCGTCCGCAAAGAAGATTCTCTCGGTCGCGGTGTACAACCACTACAAGCGCGTGCAGGCGGGACCCCGACGTGACGACGACGTGGAGATCGCGAAGTCCAATGTGCTCATGCTGGGTCCGACGGGGTGCGGCAAGACCTTCCTCGCCCAAACCCTCGCGCGCATGTTGAACGTGCCCTTCGCGATCGCCGACGCCACCGCGTTGACTGAGGCGGGGTACGTCGGTGAGGACGTGGAGAACATCCTCCTCAAGTTGCTGACGGCCGCTGATTTTGACGTCAAGCGCGCCGAGTACGGCATCATCTACATCGACGAGATCGACAAGATTGCGCGCAAGAGCGAGAACCCTTCGATCACCCGTGACGTCTCGGGTGAGGGTGTGCAGCAAGCGCTCCTCAAGATTTTGGAAGGCACGACGGCGAGCGTGCCCCCCCAGGGTGGTCGCAAGCACCCGCACCAGGAGTTCATCACCATTGACACCACGAACATCCTGTTCATCTGCGGTGGTGCCTTCGCGGGACTCGAGTCGATTATCGACCGACGCCTCGGCAAGAAGGGTATGGGTTTCGGCTCGAGCGTGGGTGCTCGTCACACCGCCGACGCCGCGTTGTTCCAGCACGTCTTGCCCGAGGACTTGATCAAGTTCGGTCTCATTCCCGAGTTCATTGGACGACTCCCGGTGGTCGGTGCGGTGCAACAGCTGGACCGCGAGATGCTCATCTCCGTTCTCACGGAACCGAAGAACTCCTTCGTGCGCCAGTTCCAGTCCATCCTCGCCATGGACGACGTGGAGTTGGAGATTGAGCCGGACGCGCTCGTGGCCATTGCGGAACTAGCCATGGAGCGAGGCACCGGCGCACGTGGCTTGCGCTCGATTCTCGAAGACGTGTTGTTGGACGTGATGTTCGACGTGCCCGGTCGTTCCGACGTGGCGCGTTGCGTTATCACCGCCGACGCCGTGCGCAAGAACGCTGAGCCGGAGTACGAACTCCGCAAGCCGGCGCGCCCGCGACGAGCAAGCTGACCGGTGGCTTTTTCGCAACTCGAGGACGCCCTCACTTGGCTCGAATCGCACGTTGACTTTGAGCGGGTCGCGCCCAATCGGGCGAGTGTGCCGACGCTGGACCCGATCATCGATACCCTGGCCGCCCTCGGCGAACCACAACGTGACTATCCCAGTATCCACATCACCGGCACGAATGGCAAGGGTACGACGAGCACGTTGACGAGCGCCCTACTCGGAGCCACGGGTCTACGCGTGGGCACCTTCACGAGTCCGGATCTGCACGCCGTGAACGAGCGTATTGCCGTCGCGGGTACCCCGATTGACGACGAGGATCTCACTCTCCTCTTGTCCCGCCTCGCGGACGTCGAAAGTGCCATCGGCATCACGCTGACGCGCTTTGAGATCCTGACGGTCGCCGCGTTCTTGCATTTCTCTGACGAAGGCGTTGACGTCGCCGTCGTCGAGGTCGGACTGGGTGGTACCTGGGATTCGACCAACGTGATCGACGGCTCGGTCAGCGTTCTTACCAACGTGGACCTCGACCACACCGCCGTGCTGGGCCCGACCGTCGGACACATTGCTCGCGACAAGGTCGGGATTTTCCGCGCCGGGGGCGCCGCCGTGGTGGGGACCACGAACGACGACGTTGTGACCATTGCGCGCGAGAAGGCAACGGAACTCGGTGCCGAACTTCATCTGGCCGGTGATCACTTCGAACTGCTCGAGAACGAAGTGGCCGTTGGTGGACGACTCATCAGCGTGCGCACGCCCTTTGCCACCTACGAGGACGTCCTGCTCTCGCTGCACGGACGCCACCAGGGTGACAACGCGGCGACCGCGTTGTGCGCGACGGAACTCTTCTTGGACCGCGCCCTCGGCGACGAAGTGGTGCGTCACACCCTCGCTCACGCCGCGATGCCCGGACGACTCGAGCTACTCGCGCGACGCCCCATGATCCTCGTCGACGGCGCGCACAATCCCGCGGGCGTGCGCGCTCTCGCCGCGGCGCTCGACGGCGCCTTTCACGTTGAGGGAGCTCGGCGAGTGGTACTCGGCATGCTGAACGGTCGCGAGGTCGACGACATGGTCGCACCGCTAATCGCGTCGGGCTTCAGCGAGTTCTACTGCACCGCACCGGATTCGCCACGAGCCATGGACGCCGACATCGTCGCCGACGCGGTGCGCCGCGCCGGGGGCGTCGCGAGCGTGCATCCGAGCGTGGCTCTCGCCCTCGCGCACGCGCGCGAGCATTCGGGCGACGACGATCTCATCGTGGCCGCGGGAAGCTTGTACCTTGTCGCGGACGTCCGAGCGCTGGTCCTGAGGCTCGACCGTCGTCACTAGGGCGACCTGTTAGATTGCTTCGCCGTGGACCGTACCTTTGTCATTGTCAAGCCCGACGGCGTTGAGCGCCGACTCACCGGCGAAATCCTCGCCCGACTCGAGCGCAAGGGCCTGTCCCTCGTCGCCGCAGAGTTGCGCACCATCGACCGCGCAACGGCCGAGAAGCATTACGGCGAGCACGCCGACAAGCCGTTTTTCGGCGACCTCGTCTCCTTCATCACCCGCTCGCCGGCGATGCTCTGCATCGTCGAAGGTCCGAGCGACACGTGGAAGGTCGTGCGCACCCTCATGGGAGCAACGAATCCCAAGGAATCAGCCCCGGGAACCATCCGCGGGGACCTCGCCATCGAGATGACCGAAAATCTGATTCACGGCTCCGACTCGGCCGAATCGGCCGAGCGCGAGATCGGGATTTTCTTCCCCCAACTGGCGTAACGTAAGGATTCTTGTTGGCCGGGGCGATCTTCCCCTAGCCTTAGGGGTACGTCATGACGCCACTCGGCGTCTTGAACCTGAGGATTCCTATGGTGGAAAATCGTTTTTCCCTACTCGGCCGTGACATGGCCGTCGATCTCGGCACCGCGAACACACTCGTGTACGTGCGTGGCCGCGGCATCATTTTGAACGAGCCGTCGGTGGTTGCCGTGGACGTCAAGGACGGCAAGCCCCTGGCCGTGGGTGCGGAAGCCAAGCGGATGATCGGCCGTACTCCGAGCAACATCCAGGCCATTCGACCGCTGAAGGACGGCGTCATCGCGGACTTCGAAATCTGCGAGAAAATGCTGCGCTACTTCATCCACCGCGTCCACCAACGTCGGTTCGCGAAGCCGCGCATGGTGATCTGCGTGCCCTCGGGTATCACGGGTGTCGAGCAGCGAGCGGTGATGGAAGCCGCCGAGTTCGCCGGCGCTCGCAAGGCCTACATCATTGAAGAACCCATGGCCGCGGCGATCGGCGCGGGACTTCCCATCAATGAGCCGACCGGCAACATGGTCGTGGACATTGGTGGTGGCACCACGGAAGTGGCGGTTATCTCTCTCGGTGGCATCGTCACCAGCCAATCGATTCGTGTCGGTGGTGACGAACTCGATGAAGCCATCGTGGCCTTCGTGAAGAAGGAATTCCAGCTGGCCCTCGGTGAGCGCACGGCGGAGGAACTGAAGATTCAGCTCGGTTCGGCCTACCCGCTCGAGCAGGAGTTGCGCGCAGAGATTCGTGGTCGCGACCTCGTGACCGGACTGCCCAAGACGGTCGTGATCTCGACCGAACAAATTCGCGAGGCGATCGAAGAGCCCGTGCAGGCCATTGTCGACGCGGTCAAGGTGACCCTGGACCGCACGCCGCCGGAACTCTCGGCTGACATCATGGAGCAGGGCATTGTGCTCACGGGCGGTGGCGCACTCTTGGCCGGACTCGCGGCCCGCCTGGAGTTTGAGACGAATATGCCCATTGTGGTGGCCCGTGACCCGCTGAATTGCGTGGCGATCGGCTCTGGTCAGTGCCTCGACGAGCTCGAGGTCTGGCAGCGCGTGCTCAAGACGTCTCCCTCGCGCTAACCGTGGCGAGCGCCCGCACCCGGCGCGGGGTCCTGTCGGGGACCGTGGCGGTCATTCTCGTTCTCGTCATCATCATCGCCTCCGGCGGTGTCCTGAGCGGTATCAAGGCGGCCGGGCGCGCGGTCGTGGCGCCGTTCGCGTGGGTGCTCACCGAAGTGACGCGTCCGATCGGGAACGCCTTCGCGGGTGCGTTCAATTACTCCGACGTGGTCGCCCAGAACCGACAGCTGCGCGCGGAACTGGGTCGGGCGCAGATGCAGGGCAATGAGTCCTCCGCCATGCTGCAGCAACTTGAAGAGGTCACGACTCTGCAGAATTTGCCCTTCGTCGGATCGATCCGCGTCGTGACCGCGCAGGTCACCACGAACTCACCCACCAACTTCTCCGCGTCGTTCACCATCGCGCGCGGAACCGATGACGGACTGCTCGCCGGCATGCCCGTCGTCGGAAACGGGGGACTCATTGGTCGCGTCGTCGCCGTCAGCGCTCACAGCGCCACCGTGCTCATGATCACTGACGCCACCGCCATCACGGGTGCGACCTTCGGTAACGGTCACACTGATGTTCTCATCAACGGACGGGGAGTGGACGAGAACGTCGTGGCCACCGCCGTGCCCCTGTCGTCGCCCATCACCCCGGGCACCGTCTTTACGACGAGCGGCCTGAGCGGCGGACTATATCCACCGGGCATTCCCGTCGCCACCGTGCAAACCGTTCTACTGACGCCGGGAGCCTCGACCTACGACTTCTCGCTCACGCCCACGGCGGACCTGCATCATCTCGGCTACGTCGACGTCATGCTCTGGGAGCCTGGCACGTGACCCGAGGCCTCGTGGCCCTCGCGTTGTGCACCGTGATGTTGGTGGCGGTGCAGATCACGATCATTTCTCCCTTACGAATCGCGGGAGTGGTCGTCATGGTGGTGTGGCTGTGGCCCGTGTCGCTCGCCCTCACCGGACGCACCGTGGTATCGGTGGGTGCGGGATTCGTGACCGGTCTTCTCTTCGACACCCATAGCCTCACCCCCTTTGGTCTCACCGGCGTCGTCGGCGTACTCCTCGCCTTAGCGGCCGCGCAATTGGGCCGCGAGGGGGTCGGCGACCTCGACGCCGCCGCGTGGTGGGTCACCCCCGCTCTCGCCGCCGCTGCGGGTTTCGCGGCACCGTTGATATTCGTTATTTTGGGCTTCCTGACCGGTCACACCACCCTGTGGCGTGGGAATCTGGGAGTCATGATGGTCGTGAACGCCGTAGCGTTCTTCGTCCTGGCCCGCCCCCTCACGCGTCTCGCGCAACGGGTGGCGGAGTCCGGTGGCTGGAGTCGCACGTGAGTCGTAATTGGCGGGAACGTCCGGCGGGTCGCCGTTTCTCGCGCTGGTGGCGGCCGTGGTATTCCCTGCGACCCTCTCGCGGGGCGGGTACTCGGATCAATGAGCCGAAGTCGGTGGGTCTGCGCGATCTCGTGGCTGCGCCGTCGGACGTCGCGGCTCGACCCGAGGTGCGCTGGCGCGTCGTCGGCCTGTTGTTCGCGGTCCTGCTCGCCGTCGTCGTCGTGCGACTGTTCTTCTTGCAGGTCGTTGAGCACGCCGCCGCGGTGACGGTGGTCGAGCAGAATTCACTACGCGTGTCGACGATCGCCGCCACGCGCGGCGAGATCGTGGACCGCAACGGCACGGTGCTCGTGGGCAACGTGCAATCGGTACAACTCCAGATCTCGCGACAACAAGCCCACCTCGACCCACCCGTCGTCGGTGCGCTGTCGTCGCTCACCGGTCTCAGCGTGGCGGATATCTACTCACTCGTTGCCAACGTTCAGTACGAGCCGTATCAACCGGTGCCCATTTTGACCAATACGCCACCCAACATCATCCAATTCGTCTCGCTGCACCCCGAGGAGTTCCCGGGCGTGTCGTTGGTCAAGGTCTCCACTCGCGTGTATCCGCACGGCGGGGCACTTTCGCCCCACGTCCTCGGTTACGTCGGCCCCATTACGGGAACCGAAATCGCCGAACATCCCAACCAGGGCTACGTGACCAACTCGACCTACGGTCAAAATGGCGTGGAGATGTTCTACGAGAACTTCCTTCGCGGTCACGACGGCACCGAAACGCTGCGCGTGAACGCGTCGGGCAGTGTCATTGGGACCTCCAACGTGGTGCAACCCAAGGTCGGGGACACCGTGGTTCTCAACACTGACGCCGGGCTGCAGGCCGCCCTCGACCAGGCGCTCGCGGCCGGTATTCAGCGTGTGCGCACGCACGTGGACCCCCGCAGTGGAAAATTCCCGCCCGCGCCGAGCGGGGCGGCGCTCGTGATGAACGTGCACACCGGGGCGATTGTCGCGATGTCGAGCTACCCGAGCTACAACCTGAACGCCTTCACCGGCGGTCTGTCCAATCGTCAGTTCGCGACGCTCGAAGCCAACGGGGCCTTTAACAATTACGCCATCCAGGGCCAGTACACGCCGGGCAGTACCTTCAAGCTGATTACCGCGACCGCCCAACTGCAAACGGGCATCCTGCCGGCTAACCGGTACCTCAATGACTCGGGAACCTTCGTCGTGCCGGGATGTTTGAGCGGCGCGAACCACGGCTGTGTCTTCCACGACGACGAGACCTCCGGCACGGGACTGATCAATCTCCCCTTGGCCATTACGAGGTCGTCGGACTACTACTTCTATAACCTCGGCTACCTCTTTTGGTCTGATACGTCGCGCTACGGCGAGACGCCGATTCAGAACGTGGGCAATGAATACGGCCTGGGTCAGTACACGCAAGTTGACCTGCCATACGAAAACGTCGGACGCATTGACTCACCCGTCGTGCGACAACAACTTCACGCCCAGGCGCCGAAGGCCTTCCCCAATTCGTCGTGGTACACGGGTGACAACGTGGAGATGGCCTTCGGACAAGGGGCGACCGCCATCACGCCCATCGAACTCGCACAGGCCTACGCCACTTTCGCGAACGGAGGCACGCGCTACGCCCCTGAAGTGGCGGCCGCTGTGCTGTCGGCGTCCGGCAAGGTCATTGAGAACTACCAGCCGCACGTTCTCGGACACGTGTCGCTGCCGCCCAGCGTGCGCAACCCGATTCTCCAGGGACTCGTCGGCGTCGTCAACGATCAATCCGGCACGGCCTATCAGCCCTTCCACCAGTACGCGAATTTCAATCTCAACTCCTACGTCATTGCCGGTAAGACCGGCACCGCCTCGAATCAGGCCAATCAGGAACCGAATTCCTGGTTCGTGGGTTTCGGGCCGGCCTCGAGTCCGCAGTACGTGGTGCTCTGCGTGATTGGTCAAGGTGGCTACGGAGCCAATGGCGCGGCGCCGGTGGTTGCGCAGACGTTCAATTACCTCGTGGCGCATCCGCTGAAGAACATCGACCTCGCCGCCGTGCACGCGACGACGCAGGCCTTGCCAGCGACATCGAACCGCGGAGGACACTAGAAACGCCCTATCCGAGGAGTTTCGTCCATCTTCGGGTAGCCTGAAGTCGTTGGGAGTCGGCGGTGCCGCGATGCGGAACCTCGATTCATAGAACAGGCCCCGGCCCCGCCGGTCGGCAGCGAGCGCAAGGGACGATGTGATCGGGAGAATTCGATCGAAAATCGCTTCGTGGCTCCATCCTGCGACCACCAACGATCTCTCCGAAGCCCCTCGCGGGCCTCGCGGCACCGACGCCGTTGTAGAGGCGCACTATCTCGATCACCCGTCGTGTGTCGGCCAGGAGGCCGATGATCACACGATTCACCTATCCGTTTGCCGATTCTCCGCGCGCGTCGCGCGCGTTGACGTCGGCCCTGTTCCGCCGGGGCCCTTGGTACCGCGGAGCGAACTGAAGCACGCAAGGAGCACCCGTCATGAACGACGAGACCCCGCCCACCGATACCTCATCCAGCGCCCCGCGCATTGGTGACACCCGACCCGCACCGCAAATAGGGGACACCCGCCCCGCTGCACCCGCCGCGGAATCCTCACCCGCCACACCCAAGACCGGCAACCGCCGCCGCCGCGGGGGTCGTGGTCGTGGGGGACAGGGCGGTCAGAACCGCCAGGGTCAAGCACAGGGTCAGTCTCAGGGTCAGTCTCAGGGTCAGAACGGTCAGAACGGCGCGGCCAACTCTGGCCAGTCGCGCGGCGCGAATGCGCAACGCAGCAGCGCCCCGAAATCACAAGACGCCCCCGTTGAAGCGTCGGCCCCCGAATCCGCCGAGCGCCGCAAGGGTCGCCGCCGAGGAGCGGATCGGACCAGTCGCGCCCAGGGTCGCTACCTCATGTGCGTGCACGGAACCCCTGACGCCACGCACATCGCGACGCTTGAGGGTCGTTCGCTCGTCGAGTACACCGTCGCCAAGGCGGCGGACGAGACGAACCAGATCGACGGCAACATCTACGTCGGTCGGATCCAGAACGTTCTGCCCGGCATGGAACTGGCCTTCGTGGACATTGGTATTCCGAAGAACGCGGTTCTCTATCGCGGTGACGTGACCTTCGAGAGCGACGAAGTTGAGGGTCGACCGACCAATGACAAGCGCATTGAACAAATGCTGAAGGGCGGACAGACCATTCTCTGTCAGGTCACCAAGAACGCCATTGGTGCCAAGGGCGCTCGCCTCACTCAGGAAGTCTCGATCCCCGGCCGGTTTGCGGTCCTCGTCCCGAACTCGTCCACGATCGGTATCTCCAAGCGTCTGCCCGACGGTGAGCGCCGTCGCTTGCGCAAGATCATCGACGACATCAAGCCCGGACGCCATGGACTCATCGTGCGAACGGCTGCCGAGGGCGTGTCGGCCGATGACCTCACGCGCGACATCACCTCGCTCGTTGCCAAGTGGGACGCGATTGAGGCCGAAGTAGCCAAGTCCAATCAGCCACGTCTCGTCTACCGCGACCTGGACCTCGCGGTGCGCGTCCTGCGCGAAGAACTGAACGACGACTACCGCGGCGTCGTGATTGACGACAAGGCGCTGTATGAGAAAGTCCGCGAGTACGTGCTCGCGGTCAATCCCGAGCTCGCGGACCGCATCGAGTACTACGACCGCGCCAGTGAGGAATTGCCGCTCTTCGAGCGCTATTTCGTCCACGAACAGCTGCACCGCGCGCTCGATCGCAAGGTGTTCTTGCCGTCTGGTGGATCCCTCATTATTGAGCGTACCGAGGCCCTCACCGTGGTCGACGTCAATACCGGCAAGAACGTCGGGACGACCAACCTCGAAGAGACCGTTTTCCGTAACAATCTCGAAGCCGCTGAGGAAGTGGCCCGCCAGCTGCGCTTGCGCGATATTGGCGGCATCATCGTGATCGACTTCATCGACATGGAATCAAAGACCAACCGCGACGCCGTGGCCTCGGCCCTGCGGCAGGCGCTCTCACGCGACAAGACGCGTACGCAGGTCTTTGACATCTCCGAACTCGGACTGGTCGAAATGACCCGAAAGCGCGTAAATGAAGGACTTCTGGAGTCCGTCAGTTCCGTCTGTTCAGTCTGTGACGGCCGAGGATTCATACTTTCCACGGGTCTGTGATCTCTGGCCCACCACGTGGGCGAAGTCGGCTAAGATAGTCCACCTATGTACGCCGTTATCCGCACTGGAACATCCCAAGAGCGCGTCACCG